>JAEIGA010004711.1_pt1 | contig 21049 bp, 13 predicted proteins | sample 9270691 | NCBI WGS metagenome assembly JAEIGA01 (sample SAMN17057246, study PRJNA624740) | gut metagenome | biome: biome; isolation source: fecal sample | host: Bos grunniens | place: China: Xizang | collected 2019 | reverse complement strand
TCTTTTATGGTTTCACCATCAAAAAACATTTGCAAATGCTTTGGTTGTGGCAAAGGTGGCACTCCTGTAAACTTTATAATGGAGAAAGAGCACCTTACCTTTCCAGAGGCGCTACGCTACTTGGCAGACAAATATCATATCGAGATAAAAGAAAAAGAGCTAACATCGGAAGAAATGAAGGCTCAGAGTATGCGAGAAAGTATGATGCAAGTGAACAAATTTGCTGCAGAATACTTTGTAAAAACTCTTTGGAACACCGATGAAGGCAAATCTGTGGGTCTATCATACCTAAGAAGTCGTGGCATAACAGACGAAATGATTAAAAAATTTAAAATCGGTTATTGCCAAGACAGATACAGCGCCTTTTACGAATAAGCTGTGAAAAGTGGTTTCGACCCAAAGGTTTTAACCGAAGTGGGGCTGTGTACAAAAGGTGAAAAACACACCACAGACCGATTTAGAGGCAGAGTAATATTCCCTGTGCATAGTATTTCTGGTAGAGAAGTGGCATTTGGTGGTAGAGCTCTGAAAATGGACGAAAAAACTGCCAAATATGTAAACTCTCCAGAGTCTCTTATTTACCACAAAAGTAACGAACTCTACGGCATATATTTTGCCAAAAACGAGATAGTAAAGAAAGATAATGTTTATTTGGTTGAGGGCTATACTGACGTAACATCAATGCATCAGTCTGGCATTGAAAACGTGGTTGCATCTTCTGGTACTTCGCTTACATACGGTCAGATAAACATGATTCACCGTTTCACATCAAATATCACAGTACTATACGATGGCGACTCTGCAGGTATAAAAGCATCGCTTAGAGGTATTGACATGCTTCTTGAACAAAATATGAACGTGAAAGTACTCCTACTGCCTGACGGAGAAGACCCAGACTCATTTGCTCGTAGCAGAAATGCTTCTGAACTTATGGAGTACATGGAGAAAAATCAGAAGGACTTTATCGCATTTAAGTGTGAACTTGCCCTTAAAGAAGCTGGTGATGACCCTATCAAACGTTCAAATCTGATAAACGACATTTTGCGTTCTATATCTGTTATTCCTGACGAAATTAAACGTTCTGTTTATATTCAAGACTGTCAAACACGTTTTGGAATTAAACTAGAAACACTTACACAGAGTGTAAAAAAAATAATAGCAGAAAAGAATCAGAATGCAAAACCTCAAACTATTAAAGAAGTAGAGCAAGCACCTAAAAAGGATCTACCATATACATACCTACAAGAAAGAGAACTTCTAAAATTTTTGATTTCATATCCTAGAGTGATTATAGAATTAGCTACTGCCGATGAAATCATTAAGGTAACTGTGCTAGAATATGTTCTGTTTATGCTAGAAAATGGCATTATTTCATTTTCATACGATTTACATAATAAAATCATAGATTATATTCTAGAGAGTGAAGCAGAAGATTTGAAAACAGAGTTCTTTAATCATTCCGACAAGGTAATTCAAGACTATACATTCTCACTAGTGGAAGATAAATATGAAATCCACAAAGAAAATGTAAATTGCACTCCAGAACAGTTGGCATTGAAATTGTCGTCTGTGATACCTCAACTTGTTTATGGATTGGAACTAAGAATAGTAGAAGAAAGGCTTAAGGAGATTAAAAATTCTATTGCTCTAGCAAGTAAAGTGCCAGGTGCAGATGAGCAAATTATTTCACTTCTAAAAGAACAAAGCGAGCTTAATGCCAAGAAGAAACAAGTGACTGCAGACCTTGCAAACTGTAAACTTAAAAGATTAGAGGTGTAGTTAGGAGTTGGGAGTTTTGATTCTCTGACTTTACATTCCTAATTATTTATGTAGTGTAAATAAAAATTCAATACCGCCGCCTTTGCGGTTTTTGGCAGAGATGCGGCCTTGATGGAATTGAATAGTATTCTTCACAATAGAAAGCCCAAGACCTGTGCCACCCAACTTACGAGAACGCCCCTTATCGACACGATAAAAACGGTCAAAAATCTTATTTAGATGTTTACTATCCACTCCAACCCCATTGTCTGATACAGAAAGATAGATAAATTCGGAGTCTGTTCTATAGCATTCTATAAAAATAGTAGTACCAACACCTGCATACGCTATACTATTATCTATTAGATTTCTGAAAATAGAATATATCTGCAAAGTATTACCCTTGATAATAAGGTCTTCTGGCATATTCACATCTGTATGCATATTTTTATCCTCGAGAGCTAGCGACACGTCTTCGATAACGCTACTGACCACACTAAGGATATTAATATCCACCATTTCAAAACTTTCACTAGATTCATCTAGTTTGTTTAACATAGAAATATCATGAAGCAAACTAGTTAAACGCACTGCCTGTGCATGACATCTTTTAATGTAGAAAGCCTTTTTCTCTTCATCCATATTTGGATTGTTGATAAGAGTTTCGGTGAAACCTTGAATACTACTAATAGGAGTTTTAAGTTCATGAGAAACATTTTGAGCCAATTGTCTTTTTAGGATTGCTTGATCCTCTTCTTTGGTAATATCATCAATGGTTATTTCAAAACTCTTGTCGGCAAAGACCACACAGTTTACAACAAAGTGAAAGTCATTTTTTGAGAATCTTATCTCTTTGGTGAAAGTCTCTTTAGTTGTATCCAACTGTTTATTGTCTAGAAACTCAATTATCTCATAAATCTCTGGCATATCGAAGAACTTTTCTGAATATTCCACTCTATGGTCAGAAATCATATTGAGAAGTTGGATAAAAAGAACGTTTGAGTTTATTTCTTTTCGTTGTGGAGAGAATACTGCACGTCCACGAGTAGATAATTGAAGGTGAGTTCTAAGTTTTTCTCTTTCCATTGACAGAGATTCCCTAGTTTTTTCCCAACGTTTAGAGTTTTCTATTGCAAGGCGACGAGCCAAAATGTAGAATAAAATACTTACTAAAATTGAACTTATTAGAAAAATAAGAATAGACCTTTCTCTAAAGAAATATCCCAAAATAATCCCAGTCATGTATATAAGGAATATACACACGAAATAAGAGAATATTTTTTTGTTTAATTTTTGCATAATTTTTCAAGCATTCCCAAAGTACTCATTCCCAAAATTGGGTGGCGGAGTTTTGGGGCTATTTCGGCTAGAGGCGCTAGGACGAAAGTGCGTTTATGCATTCTTGGGTGTGGCAGAGTGAGTCTGTCTGTGGCAAGCTGCATATTGTTGAAATACAGAATATCTATATCAATAACCCTATCGCTATAGTTTAAGTTTACACTTTTTCTTGTGCGACCAAGTTCTTTTTCTATTTGCTCGCAAGCTTCAAGAAGTTCAAGGGCAGAAAGTTCTGTATCTATGCTCAAGGCTATGTTTACAAAAGCATTCTCTGAAACAAACCCGTCTGGCTCGGTTTCGTAATTGCTAGAAACCTTTAGTACCTTGCCTGCCCTCTCGGATAGCAACTCAACTGCCGAGTTTATATTCTCGGCTTTGTTGCCAAGATTGCTTCCCAAACTAAGATACGCCCTATTTATTAGCGCGTTTTCTTTCCAACTCATCTAAAATAATTTTTCTTAGACGAATAGATTGAGGAGTGATTTCCACATATTCGTCTTCCTTAATATATTCTAGAGCTTCTTCTAGGCTGAATACGATAGGAGGAACAATCTTCGCTTTTTCGTCTGAGCCAGAAGCACGCATATTTGTTAGTTTTTTAGATTTTGTTACGTTGATAACAAGGTCGCCTTCTTTTGCATGTTCCCCTACTACCTGACCTGCATAAACCTCATCTTGTGGGAACACAAAGAATTTACCTCTATCTTGAAGTTTGTCAATAGCGTATGCAAATGCTGTACCTGCTTCCATTGCAATCATAGAACCATTTACACGACGAGCTATTTCGCCTTTGTGAGGAGCATATTCGATGAAACGGTGAGCAATAACAGCCTCGCCAGCTGTGGCAGTAAGCAAGTTGGTACGAAGACCAATAATACCACGAGAAGGGATGTGGAATAGTAAGTGGATGCGGTCGTTTTTGCTTTCCATACTAACGATTTCACCTTTGCGAGCAGAAACAAGTTCGATAACCTTGCCTGATGTTTCTTCTGGAACATTCACACTAAGTTCTTCGATAGGTTCGCATTTTACACCATCGATTTCTTTTATAATTACTTGTGGTTGACCTACTTGTAACTCGTAACCCTCACGACGCATAGTTTCGATAAGTACCGAAAGGTGAAGTACACCACGACCATAAACGTGCCAAATATCACTAGACTCTTCTTTTTGCACACGTAAAGCTAGGTTTTTATCTAGTTCTTTGATAAGTCTTTCGTGAATGTGACGAGAAGTAACAAATTTACCTTCTTTACCAAAGAAAGGTGAGTTGTTGATGGTAAACACCATACTCATTGTTGGCTCGTCGATAGCAATTGGAGGAAGTGGTTCTGCATTTTCCACATCACAGATGCTGTCGCCAATATCAAAACGGTCGAGACCAATGATAGCACAGATTTCACCAGAAGACACCTCGCTCACTTTTTGTTTACCGAAACCTTTAAATACATTTAGTTCTTTAATGCGGCATTTGTGAGAAGAACCGTCGCGGTGAGCAATAAGAATATCTGTATTTTCTTTGATAGTACCACGATGTACTCTACCAATGGCAATACGACCCACGTATGAAGAATAATCAAGTGAGGTAATAAGCATTTGTAGAGGACCTTCTATTTGCTTTGGAGCAGGAATATGCTCAATAATAGCATCTAGAAGTGGGTATATATTTTCTGTTTGGTTTCTCCAGTCGGTTGACATCCAGTTTTGCTTAGCAGAACCATACACCACAGGGAAGTCTAGTTGTTCTTCTGTAGCATCAAGGCTAAACATTAGGTCGAACACTGCTTCGTGCACTTCGTCTGGACGACAGTTTGGTTTATCTACTTTGTTGATAACAACAATAGGTTTTAGACCAATTTGAATAGCTTTTTGAAGCACAAAACGTGTTTGAGGCATAGGGCCCTCGAATGCGTCAACAAGCAGTAACACACCGTCTGCCATATTAAGCACACGTTCTACCTCTCCACCGAAGTCGCTGTGCCCTGGGGTATCTATGATATTGATTTTTGTGCCTTTGTAGTCGATAGACACGTTTTTAGAAACAATAGTTATACCTCTCTCTCTTTCTAGATCATTGTTGTCTAGAATTAATTCACCCGCCTTTTCGTGGTCTCTAAAAAGAGCACCTGCCACTAACATCTTATCCACCAAGGTAGTTTTACCGTGGTCCACGTGAGCTATAATAGCTATGTTTCTAATGTCTTGCATATCGTTTTTTGTATTTTTGGCACAAAAATACAAAAAAGTTAGGAGTTAGGAGTTAGGAGTTAGGAGTTTTTTCTATTTTGCAATCCTTTATTAGTTAACTTTATAAAAAATGTTAAAAAAAAATATCGATTAAACTTTATTTTGTTTACGTAGTCTATCTTTGTGCTATGAAACATTTTATTTTAAATTTAATCTTTCTATTGGGCACTTTTACCTGCTTTGCCCAATCTTTTTTAGTAACCGGCAAGGTTATTGACGGGAACAATCTAAAACCTTTTGAATATGTAGATGTCACTATCTATGACAATAGTGGTAGTAAAATCATAACAGGTGGATTCTCAGACATTGACGGAGAATTTAACATAGAAGTAGACAAAGGTTCGTACCTACTTAAAGCCTCTTTTATGGGTTATAAAGACTACGAAAAACGCTTCACTACTGGAGAGGAAAAGGAAATCAAACTAGGTCGCATTGTTTTGAAAGAAGATTCCAAAAAACTAGAAGAGGTAAATGTAGTTGGTCAAAAATCTGGAATGAGCCTAGAAATAGATAAAAAAGTATTTAACGTGGCACAAACCATTGTCGCAGAGGGAGCTTCTGCATCTGAGCTACTAGAAAATATTCCATCGGTAGAAGTAGATACAGAAGGCAACGTATCACTTCGCAACAACTCATCTGTAGAAGTATGGATTAATGGTAAACCATCTGGACTTTCTGGCACAGACAAAGGACAGGTACTAGAAATGCTTCCTGCAGAAAGTATTGAAAAAGTGGAACTTATCACCAACCCTTCTGCAAAATACAACCCTGAAGGTTCTGTAGGTATTATCAACCTTGTACTAAAAGAAAACAGAAAAGGAGGCTATTTTGGTAGCGTTTCGCTAGGCGCAAACTATCGCGAAGGCAACCCTTACCCAGGTGGAAACTTAGGTTTAAATTTTACATATAGCGATTCAAAATGGGATGTATTCCTAAACGCTTCTGCTAGACACAACATTAGACACAACGAAAATTACAACTTAAGAACATCATGGAATGAGGCAGGCGACACCACTCACCTAAACCAATACAATCATAGACAAAATATGAACACCAACGGTTTCTTAAGAACTGGTTTCACATATCATATCGACTCTAAAAACGACTTTGGCATTAGTGCTATGGGAGCATTTGGCAAAAACGAATCAAATAGCCAAATCTTCTATCACCACCTAAACCAAGCACTAGACACTACCCAAAACAGAGTGAGAACTACAGGCAACGAAGGTTATATGGGCTTCTACAACGTATCTGCAGATTATAAACACGTTTTCAAAAAAGATGCAGAAGAAATCACCGCAAACTTTAGTTATTTTGGAGGTCTTGGCAACAACGATAATAGTTATCACAACTGGAACAAAATAGGTGATGTTATTAGCGAAAAAACAGACTATCAAACATCTTGGAACAATAACAATAACTTCTCTCTTCAAACAGACTACTACAACAAGTTTACCAAAGACTCTAAACTAGAAGTGGGTATTAAAGCTGAATATAAAACTAACGACAGTGAAGACCGTAGTTTTGACGAAAACAAAAATGAAGACCCTACACAATACAACCCATTCAAATACACCGAGCAAATATATGCAGCTTATGCTAGTTATGGTAATAAATGGGACTGGTTTGGTTTACAGGTAGGTTTGCGTGCAGAAGAGACTCTTACCTCTGCAAATGAAATTAAAAGAGATTATTTCCAACTTTTCCCATCGGCATATCTATCATTCCAATTGCCAAAAGACAATGAACTACAACTCAACTATACACGTCGTATAAACCGCCCTCGTGGCTGGATTGTAAACAATCATGTGGATAGAACAGACCCTACAAACATTAGCTATGGCAATCCACTTATCGATCCTGAATACTCAAACAATGTAGAGTTTAACTATCTAAAAACTTGGGAATTCCATACCATTTCTGTGGGAGCATTCTATTCTTACACAGAAAATGTTATTCAAAGGGTGCAAAAGCTAAACGACAATGGCGTAATGGAAAGCACTTGGGACAATATCAATGAGTCACAAAGCACAGGTATTGACCTAACAGTAAAAAATAGACTTTTCAACAACTATCTAGACCTAACCACCACTGCAACTGCATATTATTATCAACTAGGTGAAAATGTAGATTACAATATTGCAAAAACAGAAACATTCTCATGGAATGCCAGAATTAATGCCAATGTAAAAATCATTAATAACCTGTCTGCACAAGTAACTGGATATTACAACTCTCCAAGATTGATTGCACAGGGTTCTATGGGTCATAGATATGGTATGGATATTGGTTTAAAAGCTAGTTTCCTAGAAAAAGCGTTAAACCTATCGTTCACGGTGAGAGATGTGCTAAACTCACGTTCAAAAAGTAGTAGAGAAACATGGGGTGATAATTTCTATCAAGAAAATGGCAATATTTCTTCTGGCAGAAGCTACCGTCTTACCCTATCATACAACTTTGGCAATATGGGACGTAAACGTCCACCAAAAGGTAACCCAGGCATGGAACAAGGCGGCATGGGCGAAGGTATGGATGGCATGGGCGGTGACATGATGGGAGATTTTTAATCAGTGAGGAGCATTTATTGTTAGCTTTATTTCTTTAAGGTACGGTTGGCACGCCAACCTATCCCTCCCACGACTACGTCGCGGGCCCCTCCCGTTCACGAGACCACGGGCGGTCACGCCTCAGAAATAAACTAACAATAAATTGAATAAACAACTAAATAAACATATAATAAATATAGATAACGATGAAAAAATTATTATTAGTTAGTATTGCATTAATTGCATCTGCAGGATTATTTGCACAAATCATATGTAATGAAAAATCTATTTCTGGTTCAACACCAGAAATCAAAACAGCATTAGGAAATGAAAAAGAGTTGGTTTATTTATACTCTATTACACTTCCATATCCTGCAAAAGAAGTGAAAAATGCGCTACATGCACGTTTAGAAAAAGAAGGTATCAAGGGCTCTAAAGGTAAAAACAACTTCTATGCATTCAAAGGAGTAAATTACTCATATCTTTGGGATAATAAATGCGATATTTACGTTTCTATTACAGGCAAAACCGAAGCTAGTGCAGTCAATTTAATTATTTCACAAGGTTATGACAACTACATTAATCCAAACGAAGATTCTATTACTACAGAAAAAGCATTTAAATGGTTAATAAATGTAGATAAAGTTGTTTATGATCATATTTATCAACAAACCCTTGCTGCTCATCTAAAAGAAGAAAGCAATATTAACAAAGAATTGAAGAAACTAGAAAGTCAACTAGATAAAATAGAATCTAAAATTAAGAAAAACGAGGAAAAACAATTGAAATTGGAAGCTTCTAAAACTATTGTTAACGCAGAAGACCTTAATGTAGATTCTAAACAAATAGCTAAAGAACAAAAAGAAGCATTAAAATTACAACAAGAGGCTATTCAATTAAAAAATGAGCAAGCTCTACTAGAACAAAAAATCAAAAATACAAAAGACGATTTAAAAACTAAGAAACAAGCAATTACAGAATATAAGAGCAATAAAATAAGTTTATGACTCCACTTTTAGAGCTATATAAACAATATACAGGATGCACTGCAGATAACCTGCAGTGCATTGCTGGTTCTGGGTCGAATAGGGTTTATTATAGGATGCAGAACATTTCTGGAACTTCGGGAACTTCGATCACTGAGCCTGTCGACGTATTGATGACCGAAGGGAATAGCGGGAATAACGTGCCAGAAGTGCCCGAAGAATTGATGACCGAAAGTGTCATCGGTGTATACGGAAGTCAAGTAAAGGAAAACAAGGCATTTATTGAGATTTGCAAATTGTTTAATGAATGCGGTATTCCTGCGCCAAAGGTACTAGCTGTGAGTGAAGACTTCCAATATTACCTAACAGACGATTTAGGCGACGAATCACTATTCTTCAACCATATTGCCAAAGGTTTTGATGAAGAATGCGTGAGTCTGCTTCACAAAACAGTAGCAATGCTACCAAAAATACAGTTTGAGGTAGGCAAAAAACTAGACTTTTCTATTTGCTACCCAGTGCCAGAATTTGACGAGAGAGGCATACGTTGGGACTTAAACTACTTTAAATACAACTTCCTTAAACTTAGTCCAATAGAGTTCGACGAAGCTCTTCTAGAAGATTGTTTCGACCATTTGGTAAGCATACTTCTTTGCGATAACGGAGATACTTTCCTTTTCAGAGATTTTCAGTCGAGAAATGTGATGATTAAAAACGGAGAACCACATTTTATCGACTTCCAAGGAGGCAGAAAAGGGCCTATCTATTACGACCTAGTCTCATTTGTTTATCAAGCGAAAGCTGGAATTCCTTCTGAGATAAGAGAAGATTTAATCCGAACCTATCTAGAAAACCTTAAAGCATACACCACAGTAGAAGAAAAAGAATTTAGAGAAAAACTAATGCTTTTTGCTCTATTTAGAAATTTGCAAGTGCTTGGAGCATACGGATATAGAGGCCTAATAGAGGGCAAAGCACACTTTATAAGCAGCATTCCGTTTGCTATCAAGAATCTGAAAAACCTGCTAGCAGAATATGAGTTTACTGGCATAGATTATCTTATTTCACTACTAAATGAACTTATAGAATTTCACACAGACAAAACAGCAGATGAGATAGACTCAAACAAACTTTGTGTAGATATTTATAGCTTCTCATATAAAAAAGGTATTCCAGCAGACTATTCTGGCAATGGAGGCGGTTTTGTGTTCGACTGCCGTGCCGTGCACAACCCTGGCAGATACAAAGAATACAAACAACTTACAGGACTAGACAAAGGTGTGATAGACTTCCTTGAAGAAGACGGCGAAATGGTAGAGTTTATGAAAAGCGTGTATGCTCTTGCAGACGCTTCTGTGGCTCGCTATCTAGAGAGAGGCTTCACTCACCTGCAATTTAGTTTTGGTTGCACAGGAGGTCAACATAGGTCTGTGTATGGAGCAGAACACCTTGCACAACACCTATCTGAGAAATTTGGCGTGCAAATACGCCTTACACATCGTGAACAAAAGATAAAAAGGATAATAAAATGAACGCATTTATATTCGCAGCAGGACTTGGCACACGTCTAAAACCACTTACAGACACCATGCCAAAAGCACTTGTGCCTGTGGGCGGGAAACCACTGCTTGCACACGTAATAGAAAAACTTAAAGCTGCAGGCTGCAAAAAGATAGTGATAAATGTGCACCACTTTGCAGAAATGATTATGGACTATGTAAAAGAAAATAATAACTTTGGCATAGACATTGTTTTCTCTGACGAGAGAGAAATGCTACTTGAAACTGGTGGTGCTATTAAACACGCTGTGGATTTACTTGGAGGCGAACCTTTCCTTATTCACAATGTGGATATAATGTCAAATGTAGATTTAAAGGCACTTTGGAGTGAGCATATCAACTCTGGCAGTGCTGCCACCCTACTTGTGAGCAAAAGAAATAGTTCTAGAGCTCTGCTTTTTAACGCAGAGGGCAACCTTACTGCTTGGACAAACAAAACCACAGGAGAAGTAAAGACTCCTTACGAGAGCGTAGATATTGCTACCCTAGAAGAATTTGCTTTTAGTGGCATTCATATATTCTCCCCTCGCCTATTTAAATATTTTGGCGAGTATCCAGAGAAATTCTCAATTATAGATTTCTATTTAAACACCTGCAAAGAGGAAAACATAAAAGCATACACCCAAGAGGGACTGCAACTACTCGACGTAGGGAAGTTAGATAGTTTGGAGAGAGCGGAAGAGTTTGTAAAGAGTTAGGAGTTAGGAGTTAGGAGTTAGGAGTTAAAGTAAAAAAGTTGACCTTAGCGGTCAACTTTTTTACTTTTATATCTTTTATAGAATCCGTAGGCAAACGCAAACGGCAACAGCCATAGAGCAGAACCGAGTGGAGTAAGTGACTCTCCACCGCCACAAGCTTCCATACAATATTTAAAATAAATCATATTGTCCTGAGAATATCCTTCGTCTAGCAACTTTTCAGTACAACAATCTTGACAAGCACCTTGTTCACCTTTTGCAGTACATTCAGGTCCCCAAAGGTTGTTACTTGTTTGAAGTTGTACATTCACGTTAGCAATTTTTACACCCAATTGCATTGAGATGTTGTCATTTGAATCTTCATAAAGCTCATTTGCAAAGCTAAATGGCAAACTAGGTAAAGTAACAGCAAAAACGGCTGTTACTAAACTTAAAAATAGAACTAATATATATAATCTTAATTTCATCTTTTCAAAATTAATTTAATTTTATTTTTTCTACTCTAGTTGCCTTATCTCCGATTACACTTATGGTGTAAACTCCTGTAGCTACAGGAAGATTTAGTTGTACATATTGACCAGATACATTATACACTTGATAACGTCCAGAGACATCTGATACAATCACTTGCATAAGTTCTACATCTGAGCTAGCTGAAACAACTACTGAATTGCCTTGAGTGAAGATGTCTATATCTGCTGCTGAAGATTGTCCGTCTTCTACTTCTGTAGAAACATCATCTCCAGGACGTTCTTCCTCTTGTTCTTGTAGCATTAGATAGAAACGGCCCTCACACAGACCTATAGGTAAATCATCTACCGTATATTTTAATCCTTCAGATAAATTACATTGTTTTCCAGTATTTCTATCTTCCAAGATAATATCAGATTGCAATGAAGATTTCTTCAAACTAAATGTAAAACTTTGATCTTCAGCGCTTACATTTATACCCAATGGAATTGGTTCAGAAATAGTAGGAATTACTAAACCAGACAATTTCTTATTGTAACGAATAGCATACAAATCTGGTAGCGAAGGTTCCATTGTGTTAAATATCTTAGTTGCATCAACTGAATAGTTTAATGCATCTTCCTTAAGAGGGTCGTAGCAAATATAAATTTCACTAGCAGAAGATGCAGCCTTATTGCGCAACTCTATTCTAAATGATTCTGTGTCAACAGATGCACTTCTATGACCAGTTTCTGTGGTTTGGAACCAATCTCTATCAATTTTTACTGTTTGATTTCCATCCAAGGTCTTTGTTATAATAAAACCATGCTGAGCCATAATAGATTTTTCATCATCACCTAAAGCAACAAATTTTTTGTCGTTATAGTCGTAATATTGGACTTCTACACCTAGACCTGCTTTTAATTTTTGAGCATCAATATTGGCTGGGTATGAGTTATTTAAAATAACTAGATCACCAACAGCTATATCTGCACCTAAACTATATGTTGGCAAAGAAGCTTCGTTGTAGAAACGTCCTGTGAATGTATAAGTATGAGGAGCATTTCCATCATATGGTACTCCCTCTGCCGTTGGGAACAATTCGTTATACACTTCTGCAGGAAGTTTTTCAAACTTCATACCATACAAATCAAGATTTCGTCCATATTGGTCTGGCACACGAATAGCAAATGACTTTTCATGTGTTACTAAACTATCCAACTCTGGGAATGATTCATTCCACATTGCCTCCATTTCATGTGTTTTAGGATTTTCCTTAATCTCTGCTCTATGCATATACACATGAGGAAGGTCGTTTAAGAAATAATCTCCAGAAACCACATCACGAGTTTGAGGTTTTTTATTTTCTACTACAATATTACCTTCATTATCTCTATCCCATGGTTTTACAACAGGACCTACAAGCAACCAATCATGTCTGCGAGCAACAAATTCTTGCTCTACTTCTGTGTAACGATCTAAACCTTCATTTAGTAGTTCTTCTACACCCACAAGTGCTGCACCATATTCCATATAAATTTTGTTGGCTACTTTGGTTGCTTTATCGTTACTACCTGCATTTACTCTCTCAACATGTCTACCTGCAAAGCCATCTATTGTACTGATGCCTGCTGGCAGTATTGGATAATTTGTGATACCAGATGGTGGAGTCACATAATTTTCTGATTCTTTATTTGGAATAATTACAGTTAAATCTTCTGTTAGAGCATCTAAACAAGTAACTAGAGTACCATCAGTTTTATACCAGTTGTTGCGGTTGTCCCAGTCTGTAGAAGCAGTACCATGCCAAACAATAGTATCAATTGGCATAGCATGACGTTGTTGGAAAGCACCCACTGTCCATGCACCTGGTATTGACTCAATATCCACTTTATTGTGTCCACGAATAGGAATCATTAATACCAAATCTTTATCTGCTGCCTCAGAAGGCATTACTTTCAAGAATACCTCATACGAAGTATTAACTTGATCATTATTTGGACGTGAGAAAGTAATATAAACTGGAGCATTGTTTAAAGAGCCACTAGCGTCTGTCTGTAAAGATGTGATTTCTACACCATTTTCATTTGTCAAGCCAAATAAATTCTTCAATTCACCATCTATAGCTATAGTATCTTTATCCACCAGAGTTAGATTAATCTTTTGTTGTTTAGATAAATCTAATGACGAAATATGCACATCTGTGGTTTGAGAACCAACCAAAGGCGAGGTATATAGATTTATAGTACCAGGTTTTTCGTAAATGTGATCGTTTGGACTTAGTGATTCGTTACTATTATCTACCACCACCTGTGGACGAGCTGAATAAATTCCATTATCAGGATTTAACCTATCGTTATACAGTTTATCTGCTCCTTGTAAAGAAACATCGTCTACTATAACTGTACCAATATTCATCTCTCCACCCAAAACTACCAAAGAACCTGGGTTGGTAGGAGAGGTTTTGCATACTTGAGTAGAAACATCTTGATACAAGTTAAATGTTTCGTTAGCACCAGTACAGAACATTCCTATCTCGAAATTTGAAGAACCATGATCTATGTCTGGGTCTTGGTCTAAAATTTTATCATACTCACTCCAGAAGTTGTTGTAACTAAAACAAGCACACCAATCTGCCATTATTTTTGCCTCTGCCTCTGTCTTACCTTGTTTGTAAATAATTTCACCTATACCTTGTAAATAATATTTAATGGCATTTACTGGGTCGCTCGCTTGTTTAGATGCATCATATCTATTATTTCCTATAATATCATCGTCGTAAGAATAACAGTTGTTGTATTTAAAACGAATTGTAGTAGGTACGAAGTTATCCATATTATCTTTGGTAACTAACTGTTTACTTTCTTTATCTGCGCCACCCAAACGGAAAAAGTCAAAGTTTATGTAACTATCATCCGCAGCATCGTTGTTTTGAATAAAGAATGTGTTATAGTAAATACCAATGTTTTTAAGTGGAAACTTACTTTCTGCATCATCAACTGTAACTAAACGAATATTTGCTACAGTTCTATTACCTTGATTGAATTCATCCACAACCACAGAGTTTGCATTCCAGAACACATTGTTCATAATAAGCAGACCTTGACAACCTTGAATAAAGAAAGATGTTGCCAATGTACCTTCTGAGTTGTTGCGCAGGAACTTAATGTTTGTACTGTTTATCATCTTAATGGTACCACCCCAGTCCACAACATCTTCTGCAACCTCTTTACTTGCTTGTTTGAAATCAAATTTGGTATAGAATTCGTTGTTTTCAATATGTACTCCATCTACACCTGATAAGTGAATACAGTTTCTACCAAATGATTCTACAAAACAGTTTTTAATAGTAACATTGATTGTAGCACCTTCCTTGGCTGTATTTGGTAATGGTATTTTATTAAAATCTGCATTAAGGGCTTCTTTATTATTCAAGCCCTCGCCATTGTCAATATCAAGGGCATTGTCTAATAGAGCTTCGTCGCTAACAATATCCAAGTTGTTCAGCTCTATGTTTTTGCTACGACGAATAACAGGGTGAACTAGTACAGCGCGATTACCTTTTGGGTCTGCTGTGCGCACTATAAGTGGCTGTCCACCGTCTTTATTGATATTGCGGAAGAAAATTGCAGGAGCTTCAGGCACATTACCACCAGAAGAACCTACTTGTTCAGTACCTCTGTAGTATTCTGGACCGTAATGGACTAACATTACAACTGGCACTTTAAATGTAATCTCATCTTCTTTTAATGTGCCATAGTATTTTGTTGTTGCATCACAAATTTCACTTCTTGTTTTTAATACTGCAAATGCTTGTTCAAAAGAATCGAATACATAGTTGCAAAGGTCATTTTCTACAAATTTATTTATGTGAACATATACGGTATCGCCTACCGCTGGGAATGTACAATCTAAGTCTTTATAGTTGTTGCCACAAACGCCTGTATAAGTAGTTTGATAACAATCGTAATGGTTTGCCTCTGATGATGGTTTTGTTAGTTTTGTTAGTGGTTTGGTTTTGTCATAGTTTATACTATATGTTTGGTCCCATCTATCTTCCCAACTGTTTGAACCATCTTTCGCAATTCTAACCCAGTCGTATCTAGTATAGTCTGATGGAATATATGCAAAATAAAGACCACCACATTTGTCGGCAGATACCCAACCACTAGTCTTATCATTGAAGTAATACACTGCAAAGCGAGCTTCGTCGGTTTCCCAATCGTTGCCATCTTCTACTTTTGGGTCTAAGTAAACAACATTTGCCTTATCAAGTTCACCACCAATATAGATTTGATTTGTGTTTTTATCAAAGTAGAAATCGTAAGAACCGTCTTCTAGGACAATGTTACCGTCTTTATCAAAAGAGTATGGCACTGGAGATGCTGTCTTAAGAGTAGAATAATAATCATCGCCACAAGGATTTTTCTTTACAATTTTTATTGCATCTGTTGCTTTAGAAATCTCTTGTCCCAACAGCATCAACTCATCTTCATTATCTGGATTTTGAGTTAATTCTATCCCTGTGGTCCAATCATTATTTATGCCCATAAGGACATGTTTTATAGAAGATGGTGATGGAGTAATGGATATTTTCCCTGCACTATAATAGAAGTCGTAAGTACCGTCAGGTAATTTAATATTTCCATCCTTATCTTTACTTACTTTTGCAGAACAAGGAGAGTCTTTTACATCGCTATAATATGCTAACTTTGCACCAGTATTATCAACAGGTACAACCTTCAAAGCATCTTTAGAGTTAGAAATCACCTGATTCAACAGCATAAATTCTCCTTCGTTATCTGGATTAGGTTCAAAAGCAATTCCTTTTGACCAATCATTACCTACTCCCATAAGAGTATAAGTAATAGAAACAGGATATTTGTTTATTCTTACTAATGGATTTCCTACAAAAGTAACACTACCAGATAAATTGGTAGTTATAGAAATCTTTGGGGTATGTGCAGAAGTATAATTAAATCTATCTTCCATTTTCTTACCTTCACCGCCCCAAACATCTGTTGCTGTAAAGAATGAGATTTCTGTACACCCATCCCATTTAGGCATCTCTTTATAATATAGATTATCACTACCATTTACCTTCGTCATTTCATAACCCTGAGACCATGTACTATGACCTACCATAAGTTGTAATTTATGTCCTACAGCTATTTGAGCTTGAATCTCAGGATATTCACTAACATCAAAATATATTTTAGTCTTATTTGCGATATTCGCTGCTCCTGCAGTGAAAGTTGTTAGGCAGAAAAAGAATACTGCTAAAACACTTAATATTTTATTTATCATTGTTTTCATAATCATCTTCCCTCCTCATTAATAAATTGCCCATAAATATTTTAGACCTTCAGCTTCACCATACACGTCGTGAATGTGAACATAGTATTTACCCACAGGATATTTCAGCGGATCTGATATATCAAGCGTAAAGCTAGAAGGAGCATCGTCGAAACTGTTATAGAATACACGTGTATTCAAATCGAAACTATCGTTAGCCTCGTTGTATCCGTGTTCTGGGAACACACCTACAGAAGCAATACGACCATTGGTTTCCAAGGTAAACTGACTTTGATCTGGATATAATTTTTCAAACACTAACACAGCAAATGCCTCATCGTCTTGACATCCAGTTCCTACTTTATACGAAACAGCTTTGGTGTGATAATAGTTGTATAACCAATAACAAGATTTATTTGGCTTAACTCTGACGGTAAAATACACACTAGCGCCATCGGTAAGTTTCACATCACTTCCCAATATTTGATCAAATTTATCCAATCTACATTCATACCAACCTGTCATTGCATTTAACGTCATTGGAACAGTTTTTAAACTATTCAAGAAAGACAACCAGCCACGGTCTGATGTATAGAACAAATCTACAGCGTTTATTTGTTCGGAGCTAAGAGGTTTGAATCTTACTATTATATACGGATTTCCATTTTCGTATTCGGTGTAAAATTCTAGGTCATAATCTACCAAAAATGTACCATTACCACAACCTGCAACTGTACTACCTGCATTAGTATTATACACTTCACAAATACTTGCCACTTTGGTTTTAGCTTCGGCAGTTGCTTTGGATTGATTATAACCATCAGTTAATTTCAACTCAAACACATAATCTACACCAGGCTCCAAACCATCCATAGAATGGATAAATATTTTAGGATTGATTTCTTTATTCTCTGCTATTATTTCACCACTTTTTTTCTTTATGGTCAAATAAGCATTTGTAGCCACAAAACCAGGATCCCCCCATTCTATAGTTGCTGTTTGCTGGGTAATATGGGTTACATTCAACTCAAAAACAATGTCACAATATTGTTCCAATAAGCTACCATCAGCATCTAACCTAAACAAACCAATAGCCTTAACACCGCCAGTTTTGGTAGTTTCTAATTTAAATTCTTTAGTAAAGTCTAAAGAACTGAAGTTAAAGGTAAATTCGTAGGTAGATTTACCACTATTCCACGAAATTCCATTACATACCTTTGTCTCGTCACCATTTGTTAGCGTATAATCATCTTTATCTGTAGAGAAAGGTCCATCATTGTCATACCCTAAAATAGTAAGGGTAATGGTATTATTTGTAGCACTAACTGATGGGAAAGTAACACAATCCACTTGTTTTGCGGTATATTCTAACGGCTTGGTTGTTGCTAAATAGTTACCATAGGCATCTAAAGCACGTACCACAAAATGGTGAGTACCAAGTTCTAAATTTGTAATAGTAACAGAAGTCTCTTTTGTTGTAGCCAAAGAAACATTATGATCTTTTCCAAAAACCGAATAAACAAAAGTACCATCATCATCTGGATGTTTTTGCCAATGTAAAGTTACAGACGAAGACTTTTCATTGGTAGTTGGAGTCGCTGCCCACTCAAGACCATAAGTAAACGAATATTTAGTATCAACAGAACCTCCCTCCATATACATAGGGACTTTTATCGTCTCACTTTTGTTTTCAACATCAAGTCTAAACTGATAACGTGTACTTCCTGTTAAGTCTAAATCAACCAAACGAGTTTCAAATTCCTTCAATACAACGCTTTGATCACCATAGGTTTCCTTCGCAGGCATATCCCTAACAAGAACTTCTGTACGAGTAGCGTAATCTTGCCCTGTATATTCTATTCGATAAATTTTGTAGGTTACGTAATCGTACTCAATTTCTGGCACCTCATATTCCCATTGTATCAAAACGATATTATCGGCTGGCTGGGTCATATTCCATCTAACGCCATCCGTAGTATTCTTATAGACAATTTCTTGTGCCACAGCCCCTAACGAACATAAAATCAGGGTAATAAAAAGTAGTAATTTTCGCATATTTTTTTTGATTTATTTTATACAAGTTTAACGTGCAAATGTAATATTTTTGTAATACATATGCAAACGATTGAAAATATTTTTTATTAGAAAATAAGAACACCCTCTCAAAAGTACCTGAGAGGGTGTTATAAACGTATTACTATGAGAGTAATTTTAAAGAGGTGGATTTTAGGCGTCGCGAAGTCTGAGAAACCGGAGTGTACAAGTAGTACTCAAGGATTTCGAAGACGAGAGCAACGAAGAAGACGCCCTTTAAAATGCCTCTCAATGATGGTGGTGAGGTTTATGTAGTTTCTTCTCAATCCACTTTCCCTCCAACTCCCAACTATTTAGGAGCCAACCGCCACAGTTTGGGCAAAATTCGGTTACTCCACAGTCTCTGCACATATCAAAGCGACGTCCGCAGTGGTCACAAGTATATTGAGTAGATTGCATTATGCGTCCAGCAAGCGACACTCCGCACACTTTGCACTTTACATCGCTATCTTCAGGTCTTTTAATAAGACTATTTAGCATCGGAGTTTTATATACCGGACGCTCCCCGTATGGTGGCTGTAATTCTTTATCTTCAGACATATTATTTAATTTTACGTTTTCTCAACCATTCAGACATAAATCTATCGTAAATGATATAACCATTTTCAGATTTATATACAATCTCGTTTTCTTCTAGTTTTGTAAGCGAAGCACTCACACTGCTAGCTCCTGTTAGTTTATATTTTGATATAAACTCGCCTGCATAAATTTCCTTCACGCATCCCTCGCTGGCAATTGCTTCTATCAAACGCACATTGCTTGCTGTGCATGAATTCAACAAATCTATGTAAGAATATGAATATTCAGAAACTACCTGATTAATAGCAAATTCCACACTTTCTAAGTTTACATCTTCGCCATATCCGTAAAGTCGATTGAGCAAGTTTTGAAGATACCAAGTATGACCTTCAAACCTATCATACATTGCATTAAATGTATCTTCGGAGATTTTTAGATTCTTTTGGGCAAAATTTTCTATAGCAAAATTTGCATATTCTTGTCTTTCAATCTCACCTATATTAAGTATTTGTGTACTTTGATAAAAAGGTCGTGTAGAAGATGTAAACATTTTTTGCATAATATGCTTTTTACTTCCTGCAAAAATAAAGTTTACATTTGGCAAAAACTGAATATACGAACGAAGCAAGGCCTCTACTCCTTTTTCTGGATACTCAGTAATCTGCTGAAACTCATCTATTGCTATATAGCAGCGTTTTTCTGAAGAAGCTAGATAATTGAACACTTCTTTTAGTGTACTTTCCTCATTGGCAGATGTAATATCTATTGAAGTTTGAGGCAAACCTGTTAGCTCGTCGAATGTAAACACTGGACGAATACTACGTATAAACTTACCTATACGTGAAAGTGCCTTTTGAGGAGCAGAATCTAGTTTTCCTAATACTGTTTCTGCGAAAAGTTTAACAAAATCACCCAAATTTTGAGTTGACAAAATATCCATGTAGAGGGTAATAATCTCAGAATTCTCTTCCTTTATATTATAAAAAGAGTGATGAATAAGACCTGTCTTACCCATACGACGAGGAGCTATAAGAGTAACATTTCTACCGTTGTGAAGTGCACTAATTATAGTTTTAGTCTCGTTTTTTCTATCACAGAAAAACTCCGGACTATGGTAACCTGAAATCAAAAAAGGATTATTTGTTCTCATATTTCACATTTTACGTTACGTAATTTACGTAATGCAAAAGTAATGATTAAAAATTAAGTTTCCAAAAGATTTAAAAACAAATTTCGTAAATTACTTAACGCAATTTACGAAATTTATAAAACCGTTTTCTAAATATTCAATTTTAGCGAGTCATAAGAGTGCATTTTAGAGGAGGGATTTTTAGGATTGATTTCATTTTGCTAATTTATTAATATTTTTTAAGAATATAGTAGTTTTCTCATGAGTTTAAGTTTTACCGAGCACAAAGCTACAAAAAAATAGCCTGCAATCAAAAAACTGCAGGCTAAGATTTTAATTTATTTCTACACCAAATGTTATACTTGGGATTGGGTCGGTAAACCAACCTGTATCTACTCTAAAACCACCTGTGCGTGCTTCGGCAAATGCG
>JAEIGA010004710.1_pt1 | contig 21056 bp, 14 predicted proteins | sample 9270691 | NCBI WGS metagenome assembly JAEIGA01 (sample SAMN17057246, study PRJNA624740) | gut metagenome | biome: biome; isolation source: fecal sample | host: Bos grunniens | place: China: Xizang | collected 2019 | reverse complement strand
GTGATAACCAATCTCACCGGTAATAAAAAGATCGGCATTGGCTGCCAATGCGCTACCTATGAGTGAGCTACCGGCACCACCACATAGTGCTATGCGTTGTACCATCTTGTCGGAGTTTGCTGTATGACGTACTTGCGCACAAGCAGTTTGCTCCTTAACTTGTTGCAACAGATTGTACACACTGATAGGCTCGGATAGATTACCTACAACGCCTATACCGGCTTGTGTGTAGTCGTTGGCGATAGGTATAAGGTCATAGGCGGGTTCTTCGTAAGGATGTGCCGAAAGCAATGCACGCACGACACGTCCCTTGAGATACTTAGGCAGTATCACCTCTACCCTACTCTCCGGCTCGTGATGCAACACGCCTTGTGAGCCACAATAGGGCGATGTACCCTCACCTGCACGGAATGTACCTACTCCGTTGCTTGTAAAACTACAACTATCGTATGCGCCTATCGTACCGGCACCGGCTGCAAAGAGCGCATCCTTAAGTGCATCGGCATGTGCTACGGGTACATAGGTGATGAGCTTGTAGAGCATATCGCGAATAGGCTGCAAGACCTCGACCTGCGAGAGTCCAAGTTTGCTGGCCCACACATGATTTACTGCCACAGCATCGAGATTGGTGTGGGCTGCATATATGGCAATATCGTGGCGTAGTGCTTTCATTACCACGCGCTCGATATAGCTGCTACCCACAATGCGCTTGAGAGGGCGGAATAGCAGTGGGTGGTGTGCAATGATGAGGTTTACACCCAACTCAATGGCTTCATCCACAACAGCCTCGGTAACATCGACACACAACAATGCTCCGGTAGCAGGTAGTGAATCGTCACCAACCTGCAGTCCGGCATTGTCGTAACTCTCTTGCAACTGCAACGGAGCAAGTTCCTCGATAATTGCTGTTATTTCGCGAATGGTAGGCATTATAGAGGCGCTATTATTTTTCTTCGGGCAAACGTATATCGATGCACAACTCATCAAGTTGCTCTTGAGCAATGGTAGAGGGAGCATCCATCATAACATCGCGACCAGAGTTGTTCTTGGGGAATGCAATACAGTCGCGGATAGAGTCGAGACCGGCAAAGATTGATACAAAGCGGTCGAGACCGAATGCCAAACCGCCGTGAGGAGGTGCACCATACTTGAAGGCATTCATCAAGAAGCCAAACTGAGCTTGAGCCTGCTCGGGAGTGAAGCCCAACAACTTGAACATTGTATCTTGCAACTTGCTGTCGTGAATACGGATAGAACCGCCACCCAACTCAACACCATTGACAACCATGTCGTAGGCATTGGCGCGAACAGCACCGGGATCGCTCTCGAGGAGGTGAATATCCTCGGGTTTGGGCGATGTGAAGGGGTGGTGCATAGCGTAGAAACGTTGTGTTTCGTCGTCCCACTCAAACAAGGGGAAGTCAACCACCCAGAGAGGTGAATATACATTCTTATCACGCAAGCCAAGGCGGCTACCCATCTCAAGACGCAATTCGCACAATGCTTTGCGAGTCTTCATTGTATCGCCGGCAAGGATGAGCATAAGGTCACCGGGTTGCGCACCGAAACGCTCGGCCCAAGCACGCAAGTCATCGGCTGAGTAGAACTTGTCTACTGATGACTTGAAATTACCGGCCTCGTCGTAACGTACCCACACAAGACCTTTAGCACCAATTTGAGGGCGCTTTACAAAGTCGGTAAGTTCGTCGATTTGCTTGCGAGTATAACCGGCACAACCCTTACAGCAGATACCACCTACATAGGGAACACTGTCGAATACAACAAAGTCGCGACCTTCGGTAAGATCCTTTAACTCAACAAATTTCATTTCGAAACGAGTATCGGGTTTGTCGCTACCATAGTATTTCATAGCATCGGCCCAAGGCATGCGGGGGAAGGGCTCGGTAAAGTCTATATCTTTGATATACTTGAAGAGGTGCTTAGCCATACCTTCGAAGATGTTGAGAACATCCTCTTGCTCAACGAACGACATCTCGCAGTCGATTTGTGTAAACTCGGGTTGACGGTCGGCACGAAGGTCTTCGTCGCGGAAACACTTAACGATTTGGAAGTAACGGTCGAAGCCCGACACCATCAACAATTGTTTGAGTGTTTGAGGTGATTGAGGGAGCGCATAGAACTCACCGGGATTCATACGTGAGGGAACAACAAAGTCGCGAGCACCCTCGGGGGTAGACTTGATGAGGACAGGAGTCTCCACCTCCAAGAAGTTTTGAGCATCGAGGTAACGACGCACCTCGAATGCCATCTTGTGACGCAACTCAAGATTGCGACGTACGGCATTACGACGAAGGTCGAGGTAACGATATTGCATGCGAAGGTCGTCGCCACCATCAGTATCGTCTTCTATAGTGAAGGGAGGAGTAACAGAGGCATTGAGAATGTTGAGTGTGTTGACAATAATCTCAATTTCGCCGGTCTCCATACGAGCATTTTTGTTGCTACGCTCGGCTACTTCTCCAACTATTTGTATTACATATTCGCGACCAAGTTTATTGGCTTGCTCACACAATTCGGCATTAAGTTCTTGATTGAACACCAATTGAGTCATACCATAACGATCACGCAAATCGACGAAAGTCATACCACCCATTTTGCGAGTACGTTGCACCCAACCACAAAGGGTGACATTGGTTCCAACATCGCTTAGGCGCAATTCGCCACAAGTTTTAGTCCTGTACATTGTATTATGATTTAGATTATTAATTCGTTTTCAAATAAGCTATTGCAGCCAATACCACAACCTTGCAAAATTAATAAAAAAACGGCAGTCTGTTATAAACTGCCGAATATTTTTTCTCTCGATAAAAGAGGATTTTTGCGATTATATGATGCTATGATAGAGAAACAACGCAAACAAAACCGCAGGGAATGCGTTCCAAAAAATTTATTTTGTATTGCTATTCTCACCAAGGCTGCAAGCTGCCAAGAATACTACAGCCAGAGCCAATAGATAGAGGGCGTCCAATGCGGAGATTTCTTTAAGTCCCAAAAGAGTAACTACACCTAATCCCAAACCTAAAGCGACGCAACGAAAAATAAGAAGGGGTAATTTTTTATCAATCTTCATATGGCAATTATTACGCTATTGAATAAATAGATAAGAGATGCATTCCCGAAAGATTGCACCTCTTATAATGGGCTGTATATACTTGTATAACAGTATTACTCAGCACTTTCAGCAGGAGCTTCAGCAGCTTCTTCTGCGGGAGCAGCCTCAGCAGCAGCGGCAGCAGCAGCTTCAGCAGCAGCACGAGCGAGCTCGGCTTTCTTGTTAGCTACGCGCTCAGCGATAGCTTTGTTAACCTCTTTCTCAGCCTCGAGACGAGCAGCAGCTTCGGCCTTAGCAGCCTCGCGGTTCTTGTTCTTCAAAGCAGAAGTGGCGTTGTTCTTGCTTTCGATCCAAGCTTGGAAACGTTGCTCTGCAACTTCCTCAGTGAAAGCACCTTTCTTAACACCACCCATGAGGTGTTTTTTCAACAATACGCCCTCACGAGAGAGGATGCTGCGTACAGTGTCGGTGGGTTGAGCACCAGTGTTAAGCCAATACAAAGCACGCTCGAAATTCAAATTTATTGTAGCAGGATTAGTGTTCGGATTATAAGAACCTACCCTTTCAATAAATTTGCCATCACGTGGCGCCCTGCTATCAGCTACTACGATTTGATAAAACGCATAGTCTTTGTGACCGTGGCGTTGCAATCTGATTTTTGTTGCCATTGAAATTTGTTTTTAAATTGTTTTTTGCATTAGCGGGTGCAAAGTTACACAGAGTTTGCGAGTTACGCAAATATTTGCGCGGTTATTTTGCACACTATCATGAATATATTTTCTATTTCTCTTATTCGTTAAGGAGTCGTAGCAACTCGTCGCGCGATATGATGACAACACTACCATGCTTGACATCGGGAACATTGGCGGTGTGAGCATCGGGTATAAGTTGCCAATCGCCCTCGGCAAGACTTGTGCATTGCATATATGAAAGTCCGGCGTCACCATTGAACTTATCAAAATAGCCTATATATCCTCCACCTCCTATTTTAGGAAAAACGGTAGGACCCTCGACCTCGATAAGGTAGTCGTCGGGGAGAACACGGGCTATACCGTCGAAGGTATCGACCGCGGGGTTGAGACTGCTTGTAGTAGCGTGTAAAATTGTTTTCTTACCGTTACGCTCGTCCTTATAGTATCCGTGAAACAGACCGTTCTCACGCACTACGGTGAGGTCAATAGCGGTAAATCCCGGATCGAAAAGCGGACACGGAGCGGTGAAGGCAAGCCAGTCGCGGGTAGAGGTGACATAGTGCAACTGACGGTCATCGACACGCGATGACCAATAGATGTAGAACAGATCCTCCTCGGGTACGTAGGTAAACTCGGGAGCCCAAGCGTTGGGAGCTTGGGGGTTACCCCCTACTCCATCCATCACGTATATCTTGCCACTATCGGTGGTGTTGCCACCATCGGCAGCACTCCAATGGATGAGATCGTCGGACTGCCAATGAAATATGGCAGGATTGTCCCAGCCCCATGTATGAACAAGGTGATAGGTAGTTTTACCATTGCGTGTAACACGATTGAGGTAAGGATCGCGCATCCACACGGCATCGTCGTAGGCTGTAAATATAGCCTTGCCTCCGTTTAGTTGTTGCCAATGCAAAGCATCGACACTCCACGCATAGAAGAGATGCTGAGCCGGTGATGTAAAATAGGCCATCAGATATACACTATCGGGTATCTGAGAGGTTGATTGGTGTGTCACAGCCGAGGCCGAAATTGCACTAAAAAATAGAAGTGCTGATGCCAATAATTGCTTAAATTTCATATACGATGTTGTTTTTTATTAAATTCGATCTAAGACCTTGACTATAAGATCGCCTATAGAAGACTTGTAGTTGGTATTGGAATGATGCGCTACTCGATTAGCTATTACCAGACACACAGTCATAGCTTTGTGTCCAAGCAATGTAGCCAGACCTGCAAGAGCCGAGCTCTCCATCTCGTAGTTGGTAACAACAAAGCGGTCGTGCTTAAAGTCTTGAATCTTACGATTGAGGTCGGGATCGGCCAGAGGAATGCGCAGTTCGCGACCTTGAGGGCCATAGAAGCCATTGGCCGAAATGGTTACGCCTCGCACCATATCGCCTTGGTCGATACGATTGATCAAATCGACATCATTGTCAATAACATAGGGGCGTGCCCACAAAGGATTCCAGCCTACCGATTGGCAGAAGCTCTCTTCAAAAGCGAGGTCGCACACTTCGTTGCGTCCGGCATAGAAGTTAAGCACACCATCGAAACCAATAGACTTCTCGGCAATGACATGTGTACCAATAGGGACATGATGTTGCAAACCGCCGCATGTACCCACGCGCACCATATTGAGGGTGCGATGCTCGTTTTTTTCCAATCGGGTATCGAAGTCGATATTGGCAAGCGCATCCAATTCATTCACTACAATATCAATATTGTCAGTACCAATGCCATGCGATATACACATAATCTTCTTGCCCTTGTACACACCACCGATGGTGTGAAATTCGCGGCTCGATACCTCGAACGTTTTCTCATCGAAGTATGAGGCAACCAAGTCGACGCGACCCGGATCGCCAACAAGGATAATTTTGTCACACAATTGGTCGGGACGTATGTGTATGTGAAATGCGCTACCGTCGGGATTAATAATCAGTTCCGACTCGGGAAAATACTTAGCGTCCATATATACATATATAATATAGGTGAAAAGCGGGGCACCCTTCAATCAAAGGTACCCCGCAATACTATAACAAATAACAAGAGTTATCGGTCTTACTTTTTAGGTGTACGTTTGCAAGTGCGCTTGGGCTTCTCTTCAGCAACAACAACCTCTTCCTTGGCAACCTCAACCTTAGCGGGGGCAACCTTAGGTGCTTTAGCAGCTTTCTTGGCCGATTGCTTTTCGTTGCGAGCCGACTTGAGTTCTTTTTCGAGTTGTTGTATTTCCTCAGCTTGATTGCGAATAGTTGTAAGCAAAGCATTCAACTCTTCATTCTCGATTTGAGTAGGATATTGTTCCTCTACACGCACAATGAAGTCACTCAACACGTTCATATAATTGGTGAACGCATCGAACGGACTTTCGTAGGGGCTGTATGAGTTACGGCCAGAACCGTACTTGGTACTCATAAAGAAGAAGTGATCGGCAGCTTGGAGATAATTCCAGTCTTGCTTAATACGACGGTCTTCGCACATGCGTACACGCTCGGCCAAAGCATAGAGTTTGTGGAATGCCTCATTCTGCAAGCGATTGCCCAACCAAGTGCTTACGTCGCGCGCCTCATCGGTCCATGACATAGGATAAGGAACTGACAGTGCATCGACAGGACGCAACTTGGTAACAGCCTCGGTAGGAGTAATAAAGCCAATACCGGCCTTCTCGGCACATACGGGCAGAGCCTTAAGGAACTCGAAGATACCGGTTTCACGACCTTGACCCTCACCCATTGTTTCGCAATTCATAAAGATATTTACAATAGGCTCTTCGGCAGGTGTAGCAGCTACCCATGAGATAAACTTATCGGCAGTAAGGGGATACTCAGTCCAATCGTAGTCAGAGAAACGACGTACAATATCGTCGGTAAATTTATCGTTGCGAAGCAACATTTTGAGCTTGGGAGCAGCTATAGAATTATAGAGATAGTTGGGGCTCTTCCAACCCAATACATGCTTGGCACCCTCAGTAATAGCGCCCTTGAATCCCATAGAGGCAATCATGGTAGCTATCTCGTCAGAGAAGATAAGTTCGGTATTGCGGAAGACTTTGGGTTTTTGACCGAAAAGGGCAAAAATTTTGTCATCATGCTCCTTTACTTGAGCGCGGAACTCCTCAATGTCAGAAAGTGAAGCCAACGAGTCGGCATATGTTTCAGAAAGGAACTCAACGCAACCTGTCTTAGCTAAGTCTTTGAGCGCGTCAATAAGTTCGGGAACATACATCTCGAGTTGCTCGAGAACAACACCAGATAGAGATATAGCAGCTTTGAATTTTCCACCTGAAGTCTCAATCATCTCTTTCATAGCTTGCACAGTAGGCAAGTAAGAGTTGCGAGCAATGCGGTTGATAACGTCGTCATTGGCAAAATCGTCGTAATAGTAGTGGTCGCGACCTATGTCAAAGAAACGATAGCGTTTGAGACGGAACGGCTGGTGAATCTGGAAGTATAAACAGATACTTTTCATGATATGTTGTATTTTTTATTTTCTAATGAAGTGTATTAATAGCGTTTCAAAACGTCGTTATAGATATTAATAACCTTTTGTCCGGCATATTTCCATTTTATCTCATTCACCTCAGCCTCGCCTTCGATGCGCAAGTGATCGTAGAGGGCTTGGTTGTGAGTAATAGAGTAAATAGCATCGGCCATAGCATCAATATCCCAATAGTCGGTTTTAATAACATTCTCGAGAATCTCGGCACATCCCGATTGCTTAGAGATGATAGAGGGCACGCCTACTTGCATTGCTTCGAGAGGTGATATACCGAAGGGTTCTGACACAGAGGGCATCATATATACATCGCTTGCCTTGAGCATCTCGTATACTTGCTTACCACGTTGGAAACCGGGGAAGTGGAATCGATCAGAAATACCACGAGCCGCAGCAAGTTTAATCATCTGATCCATCATATCGCCACTACCAGCCATCACAAAACGCACATTGCGAGTTCTTTCGAGTACACGAGCCGCAGCCTCCACAAAATACTCGGGACCTTTCTGCATGGTGATACGACCCAAGAATGTAACCACTTTATCCTTGGTATTACGAGGCATTTCAATAGCCTTGATCTCGTCACTGAGAGGTGTTACGGCATTGTGAACGGTTGTAACCTTGGCCGGATCGATATGATACTTTTCGATAACAGTATTGCGAGTAAGGTCACTCACACAAATGATGTGGTCGGCATTCAACATACCATCGCGCTCGATTGCAAAGACAGTAGGATTGACATTACCACGACTGCGGTCGAAATCGGTAGCATGAACGTGTATTACAAGAGGTTTTCCGGTCACTTGCTTGGCATGGATACCGGCAGGATATGTAAGCCAGTCGTGCGAGTGTATAATATCGAACTCGGTAGCACGCGCTATCACACCGGCTACAATCGAGTAGTTATTAATCTCCTCGATGAGGTTGTCGGGATAACGACCAGAGAATTCGATACAACCCAAATCATTGGTATTAAGATAGTTGAAGTCGGCATAAATATGATCGCGCAGACGGAAGTACAAATCGGGCTCCATGCAGTAGCCGTAACGATTCTGTACATATTCTCTACTTACATCTCGCCACGCAACGGGGGTATTGCCGGCACCGATGATACGTGCAAAGCTCGTATCTTCATCGCCATGAGGCTTGGGTATAACAAAGGTGATATCCATATCTCCACACTCCCACATGCCTTTTACAAGGCCATAACTGGCTGTACCAAGACCACCGAGGATATGCGGAGGGAATTCCCACCCGAACATTAATGCTTTCATGATATATTACAGATTATATTTTTTCAATGAATGTAACACGCGCAATACTTCGCCCACATTTTTGGCCGAGCTGATAGCACCACGTGCGGTATAGGGCGGGTTGCCATCGAACATCTCTGAGAGCGATCCGATACACTTGTCGGAGAGGTCGTCTTCGTAGCCGATGAGCATGCGCTCAATGAAGGCCACACCACTCATACCGAAGATGCGCAGATAGGCATCGGCATAGGCACCCATGAGCCAGGGACGCGCAGGTCCTTGGTGCTGTGCCAAGGCACGCTCTTCGGGCGAACCAGAGTACCAAGGACGATAACCCCAACTCTTGGGGCTGAGCGATCTGATACCCTTGGGTGTGAGCAATTCTTTGGTTACGATATCGAGTATTGCTTTGCGCTGACGACGATCGAGCGGTGAGTATTCGAGCGAAATGGCAATGAGCATATTGGGGCGCACACTCCAATCGGTCATGGTACCGTCTACATAATCGTAGAGATAGCCATAGTCGTTGAGGAAGAGCGGACCAAATGAGTCTTGAGCCTTGTCGGCCAAAGCTTGCCACTGCTCAATACAAACAGCATCGCCCTCGTTCTCGGCAAACATATTGGCAGCAAAACGAAGAGCATTGTACCACAATCCATTAACCTCAACCAAGTAACCACTGCGAGGATTTACAGGGAGTCCGTTGAGTCGGCTATTCATCCAAGAGATGATGCGATCGCGGCCATGCGAATACACCAGTCCATTGGGATGAACAATGAGGTTGGGATGACCCTCTTTGATAATATATGATAGTATGTCGGCAACAAGTTTGCCATATTTTTCGTAACAAGCCTTCATGCCTAACTCGCGAGCATATTGCTGTATAGCCCATATAGCCCATAGGGGTACGTCGGGCATTTCAATCTCGCGTATCATAGCATCATGGCTACCGTCTTTCATAAAGTTGCGTAGGGCACGTTCGGCTGTTTTCATGGTAGACTCGAAGGCCTTGACATCGTCAATGGCCAACGAACAACCGGGCAATGCAACGAATTGGTCACGCGCACGTACTCCAAACCAAGGATAACCGGCCAAGATGTAAAGGTCGCGACCTTGCTTGAAGTAGAATTGTTGAGCTGAGTTTTTAAGACAGTTGAAGAAACTGTTGCGGGGAGTGCGATTTTCATACTCCTCTTGATAAATACGAGCCAAAGCGCGAGGCTTTGCTTCCTCAACACCGGCTGCAAAGATAATGCTCTCGCCTTTCTTGATAGGTAGCTCAAAGTAACCCGGCACATAAAGGTCCTCGGTATAAGGAACACCACGTTCTTGGTCTTTGATATATTCTATTCCTTTGTACCAATGGGGATCGTACACAAATTGAGGTTTCTTGCTACATTGCATATACAAGCGAGGATAGCCTTTGTATAGACAGCAACTGATACCATTGGGTACTTCTTCGTAAGTCTTATCAATCACTTCGTTTTCCATGCACAGCTCATTAACAGGGCGGAAAGCAAGGAAGGGACGGAACTGCAATGTTGTAGGAGAGTGAGCTTCGACAAGGGTATACTTAATAAGGATACGATTTTGGTGTTCCTCAAAGATCTTCTCCTTTGTGAGAATAACGCCACCTACGCGATATGTCTTGCTAATGGTGTCGTCGCAATTAAACTCTCTGATATACTTGTGACCATTGGGGCTAAAGCAATCACCTTGATACTTGTGAAGACCAAGATTAAACGGAGCGCCATGTTGTATAACGGTTTCGTCAAGAGAAGAGAGCAACACATAGTTTTCGTTGTCGAACTCGGGTATAGGCATTACCAACAAGCCGTGTTGCTTACGGGTGTTACAATCGACAATTGTAGTACAGTGATAAGCACCGGAGCGATTGGTACGCAACAATTCTTTGCGCAATGATTGTTCCAGGTTTATCATCAGTCTTTTGTCAAACTTTAGATAGCTCATATTTATTACGAAATCAGGTTAACTATTTCAATACACTGCAGAAGCGTGTAGTTTACATTCAGCCCCGAATTTACACATAATCGTCAAAAAAAGCAAATATAAATTAAGCAAAAATTTTGCATTTTTCTGCAACTATATACAAGCGTCTATATATCAAATTGTTGCAATAGATTGTGTGCAGCAAAAGGGAAATAAAAAACGCCTCCGAAGGGAGGCGTTTGTAACTATTTGTAAGTATTTGTTATACTCTACCAATAAAAAGTACCAAATTATCGAGGAACATCTTGATAGATACAGCCAACAACATAACACCAAAGAACTTGCGTGTTACATATACACCGCTCTTACCAAGGATACGCTCCAAGAGGTACATGTTGCGCAATACGAGATAAACGATAATGATATTCATCAACAGACCGATAAGGATGTTTACCAAGCCATACATTGATTGCAACGAAAGCAATGTGGTAAACGAGCCTGCACCGGCAATGAGGGGGAATACCAAGGGAACCATAGTAGAGGCTCCGGCAGGACCATTGTTGCGGAAAATCTCTACGTCAAGCACCATCTCTACAGCCATAAGGAAAAGTACAATAGAACCACCAATGGCAAATGAGCAAACGTCGACATGGAACAAGCCCAAAATAGAGGATCCCAAAAAGAGGAATGCCAAGAACATAATGAGCGACAGCAAAGCTGCTTTGGTAGGATTGATTTCACGGCCTTTTTGACGCATGTCGATGATGATAGGCGTGAGACCAACCATATCGATAACCATGAACATGATAATAAACGAACTAATGGTTTCTTCAAAAGAGAAATGACTGAAAAACTCTTTCAGAAATACTAATGCTTCTCCCATAACAAAAAATAAGATTTAATGGTTTTTATAATTTTGGCTGCAAAGATAGTGAAACGAGAGGGAAGATGAAACAAAGTTGTTTGATTTTTTATACAGAAATCGCCACAATTAGGTATATACAGCGAGCTAACATGGGCACATCGGGTGCGAAAAGTTATTTTTTCTTATCGGGGAGATATTTATAAAAATTATGTACTATTTTTGCACACAGTGTGTTTGCTTGACAACTGCCAAGCAAGAAGCATCGTGTAGGTGTAAAACAAATGAAGATACGATAAAAACTGTATGGAGAATATATATCAGACACTCATGCAACTACCTCTTTTTCAAGGAGTGAGTCGCGGCAAATTACTGGAACTGGTAGAGAAAACTCGTTTTCACTTTCTGAAGTATGAAGATGGAGAGAAAGTTGTGTCACGAGCAAGTGCCTGTACACACCTCAAATTTTTACTTTCGGGAAGTATACGATGCGAAATGAGTACTTTCGACAACAAGGTAAAGTTGAGTCAAACGCTACATGCACCCGATATTATTGCCCCCGACCATCTGTTTGGTCGTAGCACCCACTACCCTGCCAACTACTATGCTGTAGGGCAAATTGGTATCATGCAGATAGACAAATCGACCTTCATGAGTTTTATGCAAGAAGAGCCTATCTTCTTGATAAATCTGCTCAATATCCTGTCACGTCGCAGTCAAAAGAACAAAGAGTGCTTGCTCTCGATGACCTCAGGTGATTTGCGTGAAAGATTGGCCTATTGGATACTCAATCTCACCTCGCGCAATGCCACCAATATACGCATCAATGCACGCCAACGCGACTTATACGGCTACTTTGGTGTGCAACGCACTGTACTACTCAAGACACTTGCCGAAATGGAGCAAGAGAAAATTATCGACTACACTGTAAACGAAGTGAATATACTTGACAGACAAGCACTTCGAGACATGCTGCTTGAGGGTATAGAGTTTATAGAAGAATAATACCAATAAGAGAAGTAAACGATTAAATTTATAGCTAAGGGGCTGTCGAAATCGACAGCCCCTTATTGGTATTTACAACCATACACGCAGCATTGGCATAGCAGAGTGTTATTTGATAAATAACAAAATCGCCACCTGAACTTAAACTTTTTATTAACAAACACATCTATATAAAAAATAAACGCTAACTTTGCCAATTGTGACAGACACAAAAAGTGAGAAAGAAACAACAATATTTCAAAATTATAAATCAATGAAAAAGAGAGTATTACTCAGTGCAGCAACAGCCTTATGCTTAGCGCTGCAAGGTATGGCATTGCCAGCCGACAGCACCCCTCGTGTGATAACCCTACCAGATGGTAGCACCCTTACAGTAGTGTTGCATGGTGATGAATATGGAAGTTACATGACCACGCTTGATGGTAAGATTGTAGAGCGATGCGATGATGGTTTCTTCCGTTACACCGAGCTGCAAGACAACCAATGTACCGCAAGCGATATTATTGCTCGTGACAATGTTCAATTGACAAGCAAAGAATTGCAACATGTACAACAAATCGATGGCGAGGCTATCAAAGATCACATTCGCCAAAGAGCCAATATAAAACGCAAAGAGATGAGTTATGCCTCACGCCCCGATGGAGCACCTTTGCGCAAGATTGCTCAAGCAACAGCCGAAGGCGAAGTGACTAAAGTGCGCGGTCTTGTAATCTTAGCAGAGTTTCAAGATGTAAAGTTCAGCGAAAATGGTACAACAGAAAACATCTCGGCATTGATGAATGAAGAGGGTAACAACTACATGGGCGCAATAGGATCGGCTCGTGATTACTTCTTGGCACAAAGTTTTGGAAAATTTGAACCCACATTCGATGTAATAGGTCCTGTTACATTGCCCGAGAATGAGTCATACTATGGAGCTCCCCAAGAAGGCATGAGCGGTGGTGATGATGGTTCGAAGGTATATTATCTCCCCTTGCACGCATGTGATGTAGCAGCAGAGCAAAACCTCTGCAACTTTGCCGACTACGACTGCAACAACGATGGTTATATCGACCTCGTGTTTGTTGTATATGCCGGATATGCCGAGAGTAGCGGTGCACCGAAGAATACTATCTGGCCTCACGCAGCATGGTTGGGTCAAACCAAAGCAGGCAAAGAACGCGAATATAATGGCGTGAAGGTAGATGCTTATGCTTGTACATCAGAGCTCGCCGGTACAGAGGGCGCTGACTTGTATGGTATCGGTGCTATCTGCCACGAGTTTAGCCACACACTTGGCTTGCCCGACTGGTATGATACCAAAGGTTACGGCGGTTTCGGTATGAACAAATGGAGTGTCATGGACCAAGGTTGCCACAATGCCGGTGGTCGCATACCTTGCGGTTATAACGCATATGAGAGAGAGTTTTGCGGTTGGATGAATATAACAGAACTTACAGAAGCTACCGATATAACATTGGAGAATGTAGCAACATCGGCTACAGCATATAAAGTTGTTGCCGATAACAATGTAGACCGCTACTTTACATTAGAGACTCGTGTACAAGAGGGTTGGGATGCTCACCTTCCTGCCGAAGGTGTGCTTATCATCAAGGTTGACTATGATGAAGATGCATGGGATTTGCAAAACAACTCGGTAAATACAACAGTTAAACGCCAACGCTTCCAATTTGTACCGGCCGATAACGATATCAGTGTAGATTCATTTGAGGGAGACTTGTGGCCTAATGGTGGTCAAAATGCCTTTACAGAATCGACTACACCTAACATGAAAATCCACTTGACTACAATCAAGAATAAGCCTATTACAAACATTGCGTTCGATACTACAACTAAGATTGCGACCTTTGATTTCAAAGGTGGTAGCAATAGTGTAGAGGGTGTATTGGCCGAAGATGGTGGTGTTTACTATAATGGTTCTGAAATTGTTATACGCAACAAAGAAGCTACAGATGCCAATATTTATAACGTACAAGGTATGCTCGTAGCAACCCTCAAGGTTGTAGATGGTGAGGTTCGCTATACTCCCAACGGTAGCGGATTGTATGTTGTAAATTGTGGCAAAATAAGCAAGAAAGTGAGCGTACAATAATGCAATATAATATAGACTAGTACCATAGAAATATAACAGAATATGAAAAGAGTATTTTTTACATTATTAGCCATACTGACACTTTCGAGTACCTTTGCTGCACCTGCAAGAAAAGCGGTCACAAGCTATACACAGCCCGATGGCAGTGTAGTGACCGTGCGCTTGTGCGGTGATGAGTTCTTCCATTTCTATACAACCGAAGATGGTATACCTGTAACAAAATGTGACGACGGTTTCTTTCGTTATACTACACTTGATAGCGACAATAACCTTGTTGCAAGCAATGTAAAAATTGGCGAAACACCTTCGATTGAAATTGCTGACAGAGCATCTATCGAGGCTCAACTCAAAGCTACACACCAGATGCGTCGCAGCAAGAAAAATATGAGTGTAAAAGCTCGTCGTGCCCCTATGCACCAAGACGCTCGCCAAACAGTCGAGGGTGACGGTACAGTAAAGGGTATCATACTTCTTGTAGAGTTCCAAGACAAGGCATTTACGCTGTCACAAGCGAGTGTAAATGACATGATGAACAAGGAAGGCTATACCGATAAGTATGGCTCGATAGGCTCGGCACGTGACTACTACATAGCACAAAGTTATGGACAATTTAAGCCCGACTTTGATGTAGTAGGTCCTGTAACCTTGAGCAACAACATGTCGTACTATGGTAAGAACGACCGCTACGGTAATGATATGGCACCCGATGTAATGGTGTCGGAGGCATGTGAAATAGCCAGCCAAAAAGGTCTTGTTGATATGTCGGACTACGACTTGAACAAAGATGGTTGGGTAGACCTTGTATATGTAATCTATGCAGGATATGGAGAGAATGTTGGAGGTGTAGATGAAAACTCTATCTGGCCCCATGCCTGGTATATCTATCAAGGAGCACAACGTACCGTAAAAATAGATGGTGTACAACTTGATGCATACGCCTGCTCATCGGAGCTTGCCAACTCAACCGGTACATCGCCCGAAGGTATTGGTACATTTTGTCACGAATATAGCCATACCCTCGGCTTGCCCGACTGGTATGACATAGACTACTCGGGAGGTATGGGTATGGATGCATGGAGTGTTATGGACGGAGGTTGCTATGCCGCTAAAGGCTATGTGCCCATTGGCTTCAATGCCTATGAGCGCGCATTCTGCGGTTGGTTGGAGTTGAACGAACTTACCGATCCTGCAACAATTACCATGCCCGACTTGAATACCGACAAGACAGCCGCCTATAAAATCACATCGACTGACGAGAATCAATACATCACAATTGAGAGTCGTCGCAAAATCGGATGGGATGCCGGTCTGCCTGCTGAGGGAATGATGGTTGTAGCTGTAGACTACGATGCGTATGTATGGCAACAAAACGGACCCAACGACGCTCCTTCGCGACAACGCTTCAAACTTATTCCTGCCGATAACCGCTGGAGTACCTATGACTTGGAAGGCGACTTGTTCCCATATAACGGCAATAATTCGCTCACATCTACTTCAACACCCAAGATGAAGGTATATAACAGAACTATCGAAGACAAGCCTATCACTTCTATCCAATATACAGGTGGTACTACAACCTTCGATTTCATGGGTGGTACTGCAGCCGCTATAGATACCCCCGTAGCAACATCGGCCGGTAATATAAGCAGCAATCAATTTACTGCCTATTGGTCGGCTGTAGAAGATGCTATAAGCTACACTTTATATGTAGAGCGCATAGAAGAGGATGATGTTCCGGCCGTGGCTTTTGAAGAGAACTTTGACAAGTTCACAGCCGATGTTGACATTGACGTATCATCGACACTTGACGACTACACAATGACAAGTGGATGGAGTGGAACAAAGGTATTCTGTAGCAATGGTAAGGTGAAGTTGGGCTCCAGCAAATATCCTGGTTCGATTACTACACCTTCGTTTAAGGCCGAAAAGCAGTTTACGCTATCATTCACTGCCAGTGCCTACAATAAAGCGGCTGAAATGGGTACTTTGGTAATAAATGTGAAGGGATCGACTGAAGCTGATTGCCCAATTGACCTATCGCAATTGCCCAGCGGTGAAAATAGAGAGGTACACATAGCCATTCCTTATGGTTGTGATAACGTTGTTTTAACTTTCGAGGCCGACAAACGTATATTTATAGACAACTTGTCAATAACCAATGGTGTGACTGATTATGCCACAATGGGTAAAGCTCAAATACGCAAGGCTAAAGATATATCAAAGATAATAAGTGTCACTGAAAGTTGCACCATAGAGGGTATAACCGAAACAAGCTATACTGTTACCACTGTAGAAAACCCCGTACACGAGGGTCAATATCGCTACAAAGTGTGTGCAGTAACTCCTATTGGTACAAGCAAGTGGTCGAATATTATTGATGTAAAGGCCAACGATCAAGGTAGTGTTGAAACTGTTGTTACTGATGCTAATGTATATAGCGCCAACGGCATAATATACATCAACGGAAACAACGAAATAGCAACTGTGTACAACATGCAAGGAGCTGTTGTAGCTACAATTGAAGTCGATGGTAATGCAACCGTTGCACCTGCAACATCGGGCATATACCTTGTGCGCTGTGGTAACAGTGTAAGCAAAGTTGCTGTACAAAAATAAGATAGTTACACTATCGCATATAAAAGAAAAGGGCTACCGCGTGTAGCCCTTTTCTTTTTCTATCATTTGAAATTAGAGAGGAATAGTACACTCCATAATATAGTCGTTCATAAAAAAACCATTGCCAATGTCGAAGTCGCGGGTGTTGACAATATCAAATCCCATGTGTCGATAGAAATTGACAGCCGGATTGGCACGATTGACAAAAAGTTCGACAATAGCATTGCCTTCTCGATGGCTTGCATACTCTCTACGACGCACCCACTCGATGCCTTGTTCAATCATGTAACGCCCTACACCGGTACCATGCACCTCACGGCGGGCATATATCTTCTGGAAGTTGTACCTACCCTCGCCCAGAGGTTCGATCGAGATGTAGGCACAAGGGATATCGTTGCGGGAAATGATGAGAAACTGATGATGCTTGTCACACATTTGCACTGTCAAGTTTTCGGGACTGTACATCATATCGAACATGTACTCAATCTGCTGTGGCGAAAGGATTGAGGCGTAAGTCTCTTGCCACACACCATCGGCCAATGAGCGGATGAGTGCAACATCGTGCTGGGTAGCTTCGCGGAAGGTAAACATATCGTAGATATTATAATGAGAGTGATCAGAAAGTTACGTGCAAACCCACGCGCAAGCCACGAATGTCGGCATTGACGGCATCGCGGTATGTAAGGCGGAATACATAATCAATGCGCAGGATAGACAAGATGTTGTCGATACCTACACTCATCTCCATATAGGGCGGTGCACCATTCATGCGCTTAACCTCCCACTCGGGATTGAAGAGGTACATACCTGTCTGTTCGGGATAGTAATTGTGGTCGGTGATAGAGCCATATACTGCACGGAACGAAATAACCTCGCGCAAAGCGAGCTTGTTAATAAACGGTATGCGATTAAATAACAATCCGTTGGCAAAATAGGTAATATCGCATGCTACATACTTGTCGAAGATAAACTCCATGGGCGAGAGGAGTGAATAAGACTCGGGGCTGATGGTGTATGACATGTTGGCGTGCGGAATAATAAGCAACGGATAAGAAACATTGTTCCACACTACTCCACCCTTGGCAATGGCATCGATATAACCCCACTTTGAGAGGCGGAAGCGCTTGGAAGCTGCCAATTCGGTGTGATGATAATCATACTGACTGCCTATACCCTTAATGGCAAACAAGTGACGAAATGAGAGCGAAACAGCATCGTTACTGATAGGATAACGCACACCATAGGCCGAATAGAACTTGTCGGTGGGACAATACTGTAGTACCACCTCGCCCAATGTTTGAGAGAAAGAGGCATGCGACTTGATTGAACCATCGTTGTTCATGGTATTGAAGGGCAAGTATGGAGTGCTCTCTTGTCGCTCGTTGCGCAGACCTATCTCCAATGACAAGCCGTCCAAGAACTCGTGCTTATAAGTAATGCCACAAGTGCGCATATAGGTGGCATTGAAGTCGGGACCTCGACGCAACGATAAGACAAAGTTGTCGCGAAGAGAGTGCTTATATCGTTGAGCCAAGAAGTTGAGGTCGTACTGATAGTATGCTTTGATAGAACGTATAGGGTACTCCAGTGCCGAGTATCGCTTGCGATTGAACGAATATTCGAGTGAAGCGGCATACTTCCACTTGTTGTCGTCGAAACCATATGCCACATAGCCCGACGCAAAGAGGTGCGGCAGTAGTTGAGCCGTTGTAGTACCCCCTATTTTGAGTCGCAACCCTTCGATGCTATTGCCACTAATAAAGGTGTTGAATGGGCCAAAGTCGAAACGACTCTTCTTATCGATCGAGTGCGTAGATATATAACCGGTTGTAAAGGTGTGTAAAAGTTTGGATACAGTCTTGATAAGAGGTATCTCCTGCAGACGATAGGTCACCTCGGCTACACTATGCTCTTGAGGGCTCAGAGGTATAGGGCGTTGTAGAGTCCAAAAGGTGTCATCTTGCAACATGGCCTCATAAGAATGTTTTGGAGAAGCATGTTGCAATAACAGCTCATCGGCAGGCTTATCGTAAGAAAACTGCGAGTAGTAGACCGAACGACGTGCATACAGCCCCGGCATGTGCCTACCGATAGAAAACTCCGCCACCACATCATCATACACCTTGATAGGACAACCTAACGAATCGCGCTTGTAGTCCTGACGAAGAATCATACGACTTACGTAGTTGAGATTTATATCGCGAGGGATGGTGTAGCGAGCCTGCTTGACAAAGTAACTCGAGTCGCTAATGACGACATATAGGTGTCCGGCAAAGCCAAACGATTGGGGATTGTAGGAGGCAAAGCCGAGGTCGATGCACTTGTCGCCTTCGATATCGAGCGTGTCGAGCAGATAGTACTTATAGAACGATATGGCATGCTGCGAAAGTGGGCTGACAAACTGCTGATCGAAGAGTGTAATATCGTTACTGTAAAGGTCTACCTCGCGCAGCATCTCGGCCGAAAGAGCTTGCAGATTTTCTTTGTCAAAGAATCCCTCCAAACCCTCTCTCCTAACTGCGACAGGCACCTCGCGCTCGATGCGGGGTGTGCGCTGCGAGTAGCATTGGGAGAGTTGTTCTGTAATGACCAAATTGAGGATGGGATTATGCGTAACGTCGGATGTGTCGACATACTCCATCAAAAATGGAGCTTGCCGCACAATAGGATTGGCACGAACAAAGTCATAGAACTTATTGATGGCAAAAGCAGTCTTCTCATACTTTTGCTGCGAGAGGTATTGCGGACGTAACGAATCGTAGCCTTGTCGCATGTCGATGAGTCGACGAGCCAGATCGATAGCCGGATTATTTTTCTTGTCGTATTTTTCTTTGGTAGGCAACACCAAAACCTCTTCGAGAGGTATATATACCGGTGACATGTGCACACGCAACTTGTTGTTGCTACCGGGTTTGATGGTTACCACCTGCGAGTTGTAACCCAATGTAGAGAAGTGCACTTGCGAGAATGCCAATTGCGAGCCAACCTCAAAGCGTCCATTGGCATCGGTCATCGTACCCATACCCGTTGTACCCAGCATCACCGACACATTGGGTAGAGGTTCATTGCTGAGAGAGTCCAACACAACACCACGCACCGAAGTACCACTTTGCGCCACAGACGAAAAGGCTGTAGCGCATGCAAATAACAATAGCAGTATGATGCGATATGTGTGTAGGCAACGTAACATGACGGTGTGTAAAAACTCCTCGGCAAGGTGCAGAGAGTAATAAAATGCAAAGTTAATTATTTAAGTGAGTGTAAGGGGTATGAGCATATAATAATTAGAAATTATTGTGTTAAATGTTCCATTAAACATAGTCGAAACATTGGTTGTGAGTTTTTATTACTTATATTTGCATTATAAACATCAACTAACACAAATATTCTATTTTATGAAAAAAGCACTACTCCTTTTCATTGCAACACTTATGGCCGGTATAGGAATGGCACAAGTAACACGTCATCACGACGGATTCTATTTTGACAAGATGTCGCCCAACGGCAAGTGGATGGCAACCCAAGAACAGGGATATGTTTATATGTATATCCAAGACACAGACGAATACTTGGAATATCTGGCATCGGAAGATGCTGTAACAGAATACTATGCAACAGGTATTGGCAACTGTATAAGCAATGAAGGTACAATAGTGGGTGGTGTAAATGATGCCACATGTGCCTACTGGAAAGATGGTGTATGGACAGCGCTCCCCGTTAAAGAAGAGAACACAGCCCTCAACTTGGCCAATGGTATCACTCCCGACGGTAGCCGTATTGTGGGTCAAGTAGGTAATACCGGCTTGAACTTCTACAGCGAGCAAATGATTAAGCCCGTATATTGGGATCGTAACGCAGAGGGGGGCTACGACACCTATCAATTGCTCCCCTGCCCTGCAACCGACTTCTGCGGTCGCAAACCTCAATACATTTCAGCTGTAGCTGTAAGCGACGATGGTAAAACCATTGCCGGACAAGTTGTTGACTGGTCGGGTTTCTACATTTATCCCAT
>JAEIGA010004709.1_pt1 | contig 21059 bp, 34 predicted proteins | sample 9270691 | NCBI WGS metagenome assembly JAEIGA01 (sample SAMN17057246, study PRJNA624740) | gut metagenome | biome: biome; isolation source: fecal sample | host: Bos grunniens | place: China: Xizang | collected 2019 | reverse complement strand
TAACATTTCAAAATACTGTGTCTTCGTTATATAATTTTTAATATACAACTCTATCAATCTTTCCTCTTTACTCTTGGATGCCCTGGTACTCAAGGGTTTCGCCTCCTTTTAAAAAATCTGGTGTAACAGGACAATCTCAGTTGGGGTTGTCCACTACCACCGTAGTTTTCACGTATAAAAAATAACTCCCGTAACAACCTTTCCATCTAGCCTTATTTCCTTAATCAAGTCCTGCCAGAACTCCTGTCTCTCCTCCGGAACTAACCCTGCGTACATGGTTCTGAAATCTGTTTCTAGTAGTTTTTTCAGATGGTCAACATTTCTCGGTTTATTCAATTCATATTCTTTTTCTGCTTTTGATAGAGCCACCTTGATCTCGGCATCTTCTTTGAAGTATTCTTCGTCCGATTTATTTCCAGCCATATAGACAATGTTCAATCGTCTGAGCTGCTCATTCAAAGATTTTATTTTCCGTTCGACCGCTGATTTATTTTTAGGAGTCTTGACTTCAACTTCAACCTCTGCGATCGTGTCTCGCATAAATTCGTCTAAACGTGCTAACAATTGCTTCTCAGTTTTTATCTCAGTAACCGCTTTGTGATTTTCACAACCTCGACCTCGATATGCGCATCTGTATGATTTATTTATTCGTCCGTAGCGTCTGTCACAATCTCCACACAGCTTATGGCCACATTCGGAGCATCGCATAAGACCTCTAAAGTAATATGGTACTCCTGTCGGGGTTCCTTTAATTACGTCGCGTTCCTGGAATTTAAGGAATTCCTCAGGGGTTACGTACGCTGGACAAAAGTCTTGAACACCTCGATGTATTCCACAGTAGAAGTCACTCTGAGTCATTCGCTTCCAGGATTTCCAATCCTTATTAACACCATATTCGTTCACCATATGACGAATAGCCTTGTTTAAATTATTAGATTTGAGTAATATATCCCAAAATTCTTGTACTGCTTGCTGTGTCTCGGGATCTTTAACTAGGCGTTTTACACCATTTTTATCGGTTTCTTTCTTATAACCAAACGGTGTAGCACGTCCTCCGAAACACGCTTCTTTATTTTTACGCTTATGATCAAGTACAACTTTAATACGTTCTGCCGTACGGTCACGCTCATTCTGAGCCACTGCTAGGAAAATAGTAATAGCCATTTGACCGTTAGCTGTTGTAGTATCGTAGTTCTCTTGAATTGCTTTCCATTCTACTTTATTATTATCTAAGACGTCCTGTACTTTAAAATACTCCTTAACGGAACGAAACCATCTATCGAGTTTTGTGAAGAGGATCATGTCTATCTTGCCGGATTCGACATCCTCTAGGAGCTTTTTTAGTGCCGGGCGTTTTAATGGTGGTTTAGCGCCTGATATACCTTCGTCGAGATAGATATCTACTATCTTCATATGGTTCTTTTCACAATATTCTTTTAAAGCGTCGACCTGGGCTTCGATGGAGAAGCCGCGAAGGGCTTGCTCCTCTGTGCTTACACGTCCGTACAATCCTACTCTGCGAATTCTGCTACTCATGATGTCTGATTCCTCCAATTTTACCAATAATTACTGATTGATTTTTAATATTGTTATTTTTATACTACTTTCTGAACATTTGTTCTAGATTAAATATTAAGCGACCTTTGATCTACTTGCCCGACAGTTCGGGTGGAGCGCAAACCGTCAGCGTAAGGAGCGCGAATACATGAAAGAAGAGTTATTAAAAATATTAGAGATGCTGGATGAAAACGAAATTTTATATTTATACGAATTCGTCCGCAAACTTTTTGGAGACGCTTAGCCTGCTATTTTTTAAGACTACGTATCAAATCTCTAACCATTCTTTGGCTCTCTTCACTCAATAGATAATAATCTTTTAAAGCATCCATCAACTCAAAATCCGTAATAATTTTGACATGAAGATCAGCCGTATCTTTCGGTGATTCATTAAATAGGAGTTCAGATGGTCTTATATTTAATGCACTCGCAATCTTTTGTAGAGTGCTTCTTTTTATATTTACGACCCTGCCGTTCTCATATTTTGCGATAGCTGATTTCTGAACACCGACTATATCTCCGAGCTCCTGTTGGGTTAGCCCCCTTTCTAATCTAGCTTTCTTTATTCTCTGTCCTATCTCCACTGGTACACATCCTTTCGGTGTCTTTATTGTACACTCAAATGTCTGAAAAATCAATTTTAGTGTTGACATACACTTTTTGGTCGTTGTAAAGTAAAAGTGTCTTAATTAGACACCGGGGGTAAAAACAGAAGAGGAGAGCCGAGAATGAAATCTAGAATAGAAGAGGTGCTTAGTAGGATCTTAAGTGAAAAGCACGACGCAAAGATAAAAGTCACATTTAAGGAGAGAACAGATGAGCAAGGACGAGATAATAACAGAGCTAGTGTCTCTGGTTCTAATGCAAGAAAAAGAGCTAGATAAGCTAAGAAAAAGAATTGAACGAATTAATCAATACATAGAAGTTTATGAAGATTACATAAAGGGAGAATAAGTATGGCGACAGTAATACGACCTGAGGTTTCTATTAAAAATAAATATTGGATAAATAAACATCGACATTACGAGCTTAAACATTTCTGTTTACAGTATCCTGAATGGAAGCGTGCGTACGCGGAATCTGACGGATTTAAAAAACAAACTATGATGTCTGAATACTCTCGTTCAAGTTATCCAGGAGATCCAACTAGCAGCTGTGCCGAAACAAGATCTAGATATTTAGAGCAGATGGACCTTGTACGGAGGACCGCGTACGAAGCTGATCCAGACCTGGCGACTTATATTTTCAGAGCTGTAACAGAGGGTTTGTCATATACGTATTTAAAATCTAGATTAGCTATTCCATGCGGTAAAGATATGTATTATGACCGCTACAGACGTTTCTTCTGGCTTCTTCATAAGTCACGAGGATGATATTTTAGAAGAGTCCTAACAAGGGCTCTTTTCTTTTTCGCGAAATTTGCAATATATATTATGGATAAAACCGATACATATATTTTTGGAGGTAATTTATTATGAAAGAAAACATGGCAAGAAAAATTATAGGTAACGCATTATTGTACCTTTTATTGATGTTCGTATTCTTGTTAAGAACCTGCTACGCAATTATATATATGACTATGAGTATATTCATAATTGTGCCGTTAGCTGTTCTTACAAATATGATCCGAAATAGAGGAGCATTATACGATTCTGTAGAAAAAGCTATCGAAACTTGTATAGATGAAATTAAAGACATTTATAAATGATATTTCGGAAATCCATAAGAATGGGTCTGAGTAAAATCAGGCTCTTTCTTTTTTAATCTAGATTAGAATCTCCAACGCGATCGATACAGCCACTGTTATGGAAGAATGATATTTTCTGAAAGGAATGATTATTATGTTCACAACAAAAGAAAAGATTGGTTTAGTTGTTGGAGTACTAGTATGTGTTGGAGAAATTGTTTTTAGAGTCGCTGTTAAGAAAATAAGCGAAGAAAAAATGATGGAACACTTTGGTGTTCGTACAGCAGACGAATTTTTCAAAGTAGCAAAAGATCATTACTGTGAGGAGAAATAGATTCATAAGAGAATTTAGGGTCTGAGTAAAATCAGGCTCTATTTCTTTTTCGCGAAAATTACATTATATATTATGAAGAAATTTAATCTAAAGGAAATTTTATTATGTATAACTTATTTAAATTTGTCATTGGAAAAAGTATTGTGAATTCTGTTAGAAAAATGGTGTTTAATGAAATGCATAAACAACACCAGCCAGTTTTAAGAGAATGTTTAGGCTTTGATAGCATTGACGAATATATGAAAGCTAGCCCTGATGAAATTTTGGCAAGACAAAATTCTTAAAGAATTAGCGTTAGTAAAAAACTAGCGCTTTTTCTTTTTCGCGTAAGAAACAAGCTCTATTATGGAATAAACTATATTATCAAGGAGTGAGAATAATGGGTGTTATTACAGCAGTTGTAGCACATCACTTAATGACGGTGGGATATTTAACTATTGTAAAAACTGTTATTGATCACGCAGATAAGAAAGTTAACCAAAAGAAGGAGACTAAATAAAATTGGTCTCTTTCTTTTTTAACCTAGCTTAAAAACACCCATACGTAGGTTACCAGAATGGATGTTAAATTTATATCAGAAAAAATTCCCGGTGGGATTTTTTATAAAAACAAATGAAAGGAGGACACAGATATGGCCGAATTACAGTTAGTGATAATAGGTCTAATAGGGATGTTTATAGGTTTCGTCGTATCCTACATCATCTTTAAGGTAAGAAAAAAAGAAAAAAGAGAGGAATACCACGGTGATATTTACATAATTAAGGACGACGAAGAAGGCGTACAAACGTATGTATCGTGGGAGACAGAACCAGAGAATTATATCGGACAAGATCGTGTAATTTTGAAGGTAAAAACCAAATAATCTTATCTCGCAGAAATAACAATTCCTATTATGGGTTCATTAAAATTTATATTTTTGAGAGGATGATTACAATGGACAAAGAACTTGAAAAATTAGCGGTGAAATTAGCTAAGGACGAAATCAATAATACTTATGCCTTAGAAAATGGCAGCGAAGCAAAATCGCAGCAAATTGAGAACGTGGTAAAACTATGTTCCATGCTTAACGAGGATCGACGAGCAGAAGAAGAACGAGAGCTAAAGAAAGCTCAACGTAAAGACATTATGCTTGATATCCTTGCTAAGGCTGGAATAGCTATTGGCACAGTTGCGTTGCAGTGGATTTTCTACGATCGTCATGATATAAGACATTTGAAATTTGAAGAAACAGGAACTTGCTGTTCACCACAAACAAAAGGTTTGGCATCCAGAATGATACCAGATTTTAAAACTAAATACTTTTAAATGATCCAAAACAGAGGGGCGTGTTAAATACATGTCCTCTTTGTTTTTGTCCTGGGGAGTTGACTTATGCGATATCATTATGAAAAACCAGACGTTTATATTTCAATGTTTGGAAAGCAACATTTTTGTAATCACCCTGTATATAGCGACTGTACGCTATTTAAGATAGACGATAAAGGTCTAGCAGTAATACAACAGCGATTTGATAAAGACAAAAAGAGTACCTGGTGGAGCGCTATCGATCCCTGGGTTGCTAATGATTTATATTTGCACCCTAAATTTAAAGAATACTTCGACGATCGCGCACAGACGAGTACGGACGGATTATATCCTACCGTAACTGTTAGACAAATAATGTGGGCTTTGAAAATGAAGCCTATTAAACGAGAACGATGGGAAACATGCTTTGACAGACGTTATATTTAGTCGCGAAATTTACAATACATATTATGAAGGATTAGCTCATAGGGTAGAGCGCCGGGAAACCGGAGGTGATGGAGTTCGAGTCCCATATCCTTTTTCTTTTCGCGAAATTTACAATACATATTATGAAGTAATTTATTTTTAAAGGAGACTTTATTATGACGTACAAACAAATTGAAGCAAGCCGTGAGGCTAGACTCTGGATTGGACAAATTATTGTACCGGCAATGACACTTGCTGCTACATCATTAGCCATACCTGAAGTTAGACAGGCGGTAGCTGCAAAAGCTGACGAAATGAAGAAAACTATTAAAAACAAATGTAAAAGGAAAGAGTCCAAGTAAATCTTGGGCTTTTATCTTTTTAACATCCGTACGTAGGTTACTAAAAAAGATGTTTTAATGATTTTGAAAGGAGACTACATATGAAAGGAGTCAAAACATTCTTAGAGCATAACGGTTCGACTATATTATCCTGTATAGGATCTGTAGGTGTTGCTGCTACATCTGCTCTAGCAATCCAGGCCACACCAAAAGCAGTACGTTTAATTGAAAACGAACGTAAATGTCGTGACGAGGAATTATCTAAAGCAGATATTGTTAAACTTTGTTGGAAATGTTATGTTCCAGCAGCGGTGATCGGGATATCTACGATCGCATGCATCATCGGAGCAAATGCTCTGAACAAACGTCAGCAAGCGGCTCTTGCAAGTGCTTATATGTTAGTAAGCAACGGTTACAAAGAGTATAAAAACAAACTCAAAGAGATAGCTGGCGAAGAGACTGATATTTCGGTTCAGGAGGCTATAGTGAAAGAGAAATATGACGGTCCACTAAACCACTATAATTGTTTATTCTACGAATACAATTACGGTGAGTTCTTCGAACGATCTAAGGTAGATGTGCTAGAAGCCGAACACCAATTCAATCTGAAACTATCAAATGACGGTTATGTTTGTCTGAATGATCTATATGGATATTTAGGTTTACCGAAATCAGACGTTGGTAGAGTTATAAGTTGGTCTTCAGACGAATTTCACGGTGAAACGTGGATTGATTTCAAGCACGAACTAGTAGAATTAGAAGACGGTATGGAATGTTACGTTATTGATATTTCAACACCACCTACAATTTAGATTCGCGAAAATTGCAAGACATATTATGAGAAAGGAGGTAATACGCTCTATGATTAATGTTGATACAGTAGTAAAGATTGGAAAGTTAGTTGTTAGCGGACTTGGACTTGCACTTCCCATCGCACAGAAAGCTATTAGCGATAGGGAAATGAAGAAACATGTCAGCGATCAATTCACTGAAGTAATTAACGAACTTGTTGACAAAAAATTAGCGGAAGCTATTGCCAATATGAAAGCTGAATAAAAGATAAGAGTCAGAGTATAGAAACTTTGGCTCTTGCTTTTTGGAGGAGGCATTTATGTATGAAAAAGCTATTGTAACCGTACAGCAGTATATCGAGGAGCATTTATTTGAACCCCGATCTAACTGGCCTACGGACGAATTTGCTAAACGTAGCTATTCTCGGTGGGTTGCTGATGAGATATTAAACCGTTTTATAGCGGAGAGCGAACGGTTACCATCGCATATATCCAATAAAGATCGATTAACACCTATAGAAATCATCGAGGAATTGGTATATGACCTGGACGATTATTCTGGACGAAGCTATTACGGCAGATTTCAGAATATATTTAATATTGCTAAAGAAACAGCTATAGATATTTCTATGTTGTTCTTATAAAAAAAAAGAAAGGAGAAGTGTTAAATGACAAAACTTAATTTAACACAGATCGCTAAAAGTGTTCAGTTAGTGATCAAACAACACCAACCGGAGATTCTAACCGGTCTTGGTATTGGCGGTATGCTTACCGCAACTGTAATGGCTGTATCAGCTACACCTAAAGCACTTGATCTCATGGCAGAGATTAAAGACAAGCACAGCGAAGATACAGACAAAAAAGCGTTCGCTAAGGACGTTATTACCAAAGTTGCACCGGTATATTTACCAGCTACACTTGTAGGAGGCGTGGCTATAGGATGCCTCGTAGGAGCTAGTTCTGTAAATTATCGTCGCAATGCTGCTCTTGCTACAGCATATACGCTCTCAGAAAAAGCGTTGAAAGAGTATCAAGAGAAAGTGGTTGAGACAATCGGAGCAAAGAAAGAGCAAACCGTTAGAAGTGCCATCGTTCAAGATAAACTTGATCAGAATCCGGTGGTAGACAGAGAGGTATATATCACTGGTAGAGGTGATACTCTCTTCTTTGATCTTATGTCGTCTAGATATTTTGAATCCGACATAGAAAAGATCAAGAAATCTATTAATACCCTTAATCATCGCTTGTTACGTGAAGACTATGTATCTATTAATGATTTCTATGAAGAAATCGGACTAAGCTTCACCAAGCTCGGTGATGAGATGGGTTGGCGAGTTGATAAAGGTCTTATTGAGGTCGATTTCATACCTCGTATGTCAAGTGACGGTAGACCATGTTTGGCTCTGGATTACAATGTAACCCCAGACTACAATTACAAATACTAAACTCGCGAAAAAAACAAATTATTTAATGGTAGGGTATACTACTAAAAATTATATTTATGGAGGTTGTTCAAATGAACGAAGTAACAGAAATTTTAACAAATGAAGAAGCTATGGAAACAGCAGAGGAAATCGTAAAAGCGATCCCTTCCAATGGATTTGGTAAAGGTGTAGCCCTCGGTGTTGGTGGCGTACTCGTAGGCGAATTGGTCTACAAATACGCACTTAAACCACTTGGCCGCAAGATCAAATCTTGGGCAGAAAATCGCAAAGCGGCAACTGCTGACGAAGCGGATGAAGCTGTTGAAGTTACATACGACGAAGTAGAATAACAGTAAATTATTCGAAAGTATACTTACACAAAGGGAAGGTACCTGTAACAAGGTACTTTCTCTTTTGTCGTTTAAGAAAGGAGAGTCTTAATGGAATATAGCTACAATTCTTCAAGTAAAAAAGCTGGAGATGCAGAGCAAAAACCAGAAAAGAAGGTTGAAAAAGTAATCAGCGGAAAAGCTAAAGCTCGTAAAAAAGGTGAAATGCGTAAGTTCGCTGATATTTTCCTTCCCGAAGATGTATCAAGCGTGAAGGATTATGTGTTTATGGATATTATTGTTCCATCAGCAAAGAATCTTTTGTCGGATATTATTGTTAAGGGGTCTAATTTATTATTGTATGGAGAAACAAATTCAAACAAACGCGGTAATGGTAACGGCGTTGTAGCAGGTCATGTATCCTATGGAAGTTTCTACAACAATAATAACAATAATCGCAGTAATAATTATTCTGCAAGGGCTACATACGCTTACGATGATATTATTTGTAATACTCGTGCTGATGCTGACGCTGTTTTACGTTCACTTGTTGATTTGGTGGAAACATACGGCACTGCTAGTGTAGCAGACTTATATGAAATGGTCGGTGTTACAGGCGATTACACAGCTCATAAGTACGGATGGACTGATTTAAGATCGGCTACGTACGACAGAACCAGAGATGGATATTTACTCAGATTGCCTAAAGCAATCGCATTAAAATAATTAAAAAGGAGAAATGTATTTATGAATAACACAGAAGTTATGAATAAAATTGCTGGATTTGCTAGTAGAGCATTATTCCAGTGTAAGAAACACAGCCCTGAAATTCTGGCTGTTGGTGGTGTTGTTTCTATAGTGGCTAGTACAGTATTTGCTTGTAAAGCTACTACAAAGGTAAGCACTATTATTAACGACGCAAAAGACGATATCGAGAATGTACATTCATGTCTTGAAAATCCTATGTTCGCAGATAGATATTCTGCAGAAGACAGTAAGAAAGATCTTACAATCATCTATGCAAAAACCGGTGTAAAATTGGCTAAGATGTATGCTCCCGCTGTTATTTTCGGTGTAGCAGGTATTGGTATGCTTCTCACATCAAACGGTATTTTGCGTAACAGATGTGCCGCTACAGCTGCTGCATATGCAACTCTTGATAAAGTGCATAACGATTATAGAAAACGCGTTGTTGATCGTTTCGGAGAAGAAGTAGACAGAGAGCTTAGATATAACATTAAAGCTCAAGAAATCGAAGAGACAGTCGTTGATGAAAAAGGCAAAGAGAAAAAGGTCAAAAAGACTGTTAAAGTTATTGATCCCGATGCAGTAACAGGTGTTTATGAAAGAATATTTGACGAATACTGCACTGGTTGGGAAAAAGACGCATCATACAATCAGTTATTCCTTCGTTCCCAGGAGCGTTATTGTAACGATCTGTTAATTGCGAGAGGATATTTATTCTTAAATGATGTGTATGATTTACTCGGTATGCAGAAAACAGAAGAAGGTAATATTGTTGGTTGGTTGTACGATCTTCACGACGAAAAGCTTAATAATCATGTTAGCTTCGGTATATACGAAAAGATGAACGAACCTAATATAAGAGAATTCATTAATGGTAATGAACGTTCTGTAATTTTATCATTTAATCCTGATGGAGTAATTCTGGATAAAGCGTTCGGTCGTAAAAAATGAGGTGATTATGATGAATAATAAAATCACAGGTATATTGATATTTGCTGCTGGTGCTATCGTTGGCGTGGCAGCAACTAGTAAATACTTTGAAACAAAATATGCACAAATTGCTCAAGAAGAAATAGATTCTATTAAAGAATTCTATGGTGAAAAAATGCGTGAGATCGATGAAGACTCTGATATTCCCGTAGTGCGAGAGGAAGAAGTAGAAGAGTATAAAACATCCATTCAAGCACTGGGATATTCCGAGGAACCTTCAGATGAGATCACAGCTAATCCGATACCTGTTCCTCCAGTTGAAACAGAACCAGCTAATGAACCACACGTTATATCTCCCGAAGAGTATGGGGAGATTGAAGATTACACTTTAATCGGCTTCACATATTATGCTGACTGCGTTCTCACTGATGAAAATAATGAAATCGTTGAAGACGTTGACGCATGCGTTGGCTGGGATTCATTAAAGACTTTCGGTGAGTATGAGGAAGATTCAGTTCACGTAAGAAATGATAGATTGCGTTGCGACTATGAGATCTTACGTCACGAACAGACATATTCTGAGGTATTGGAAAAACAGCCACACGTTATGAAGGATTGGTTAAACAGTGTCGAGGAATAATTTATCAACTGAATATTTTGATTGGTTATGCCAATTGATATTTGATCGTCGTCACACTAATTATCAAGAACTTCTAGCCAAGCTCCATGACAGAGAGTTCATTTATATTATCGACATGGATGGTAATCGCTTTGAGGATGGCGTTGAACTTCGATACAGATTCGCTCGTGATAGAGGTTACGATTATGGTCTGATTGCTTCAGAGCTGGATATTAAACCCTGTAGCATACTTGAAATGATGGTTGCCCTCGCTCTTAGATGTGAGGAACATATCATGGACGATTATACATTCGGTAACAGAACCGCTCAGTGGTTTTGGGGTATGATCGATAGTCTTGGTCTTGGTCAGATGGATAATTTCCATTTCAGAAGACAGACATGTGACGACATTATAGATACATTTCTCGATCGAAATTATGCGCCTAATGGTAGAGGCGGTTTATTTACTGTGATTAATAATCGCCGAGACATGAGATCGGTTGAGATATGGTATCAAGCATGTGCATATTTTAACGAAATTTCAAATTAATAGAGGAGATGATTTACATGGGTGAAAAAACAACTGAGTATATTTTCGGAGAATTAGCAAGCGTAAGAGCGTTTAATAACGAAGTTACAAAATATGCTGTCAGCACAAAAAGAACCCTTATCGCACAAACTAAATTTAATAAAGCTGTACTAGTGCTTGCTGCATTAGGAGTAGCTTATATGTATTTTAATGAAAAGAAAAACAGCAGACTTACTAAAGAAGTAGAGGAGCTTAAGCGAATGAAGGGAGAATAAGCCGCGATGCTCGACTTTTTAATGATTTCAACACGCAGTTCTAAACGCGGCGTAATAGAAATTTATCCAAGGTTTATCATTAAAAAATCTAAAGATCTAATGATTCGCGGTGGTGACTTCTATGCTATATGGGTTGAAGAACGTGGACTATGGTCTACGGACGAGGATGACGTTGTTTGGCTCATAGATCGTGAACTCGACCAATTTGCAGAAGAAAACCGTCATAAATTTGACTCAAACGTTAAAGTTCTTCATATGTGGGATGCTGAGACTGGTATGATCGACCGTTGGCATGCGTATTGTCAAAGACAATTACGAGATTCATTCAATCCTCTTGATGAGAAATTGATATTTTCCAACTCAGAAACCAACAAGGCTGATTATGCTAGTAAGAGGCTTCCGTATCCACTAGAGGCTGGACCTATTCCGGCTTATGAAAAATTGATATCTACACTGTATACAGAAGACGAACGAGCCAAAATCGAGTGGGCCATAGGCGCTATTATAGCTGGTGATTCTAAAACCATACAGAAATTCTTAGTATTATATGGTTCTGCCGGTACTGGTAAATCAACAGTCTTAAATATTATTCAGCAATTATTTGAAGGATATTATTCAGTATTCGATGCTAAAGCACTTGGTTCGTCTAGTAACCAATTTGCATTGGAATCATTTAAGAATAATCCTCTGGTTGGTATACAGCACGATGGCGATTTATCAAAAATTGAAGACAACACAAGACTCAACAGTCTGGTCTCCCATGAACGTATGACTGTGAACGAGAAACATAAAGGTTTGTATGAAAACGCCTTTAATGCTTTCTTGTTTATGGGTACGAACAGTCCTGTAAAGATTACTAATGCTAAATCAGGTCTTATTCGAAGACTTATTGATGTGACACCGTCAGGTAATAAGGTAAAAAGATCGGAGTATAATTCTCTGGTTAAACAAATAGACTTTGAGCTTGGTGGTATTGCATCGCATTGTCTTGACTTTTATAAGAAAAATAAGCATTTGTATGATGATTATATTCCATATGCAATGATGGGCGCTTCGAATGACTTCTATAACTTTGTTATTGATTCATATCATATATTCAAGAAAGAGGACGGAACTACTCTTAAAGCTGCCTGGGAAATGTATAAGGTATATTGCGAAGACGCAAAGGTTGGATATCCTATGTCTCGTAGACCTTTCCAGGAAGAACTCAAGAACTATTTCAGAGAGTTCAATGACAGATTCAGTCTAGAAGATGGTTCCAGAGTGAGGAGTTATTACAGCGGATTCCGAACAGAGATATTTGAAGACTCTGCTGACGATAAGCCAGCTGTAAAACCACCTACACCTAATCTTATTGAATTTAATAGTACAGAATCAATGTTTGATATTTGCTGTGCTGATTGTATCGCTCAGTATACAACATTCGAGGGTAATCCAATTAGTAAATGGGATAAAACATATTCTAAGTTATCTGATTTGGATACGACGAAGCTTCACTTTGTTCGACCTCCAGAAAACCATATTGTTATCGACTTTGATATTCCAGATAAAAACGGAAACAAGTGTTATGAGAAGAATCTAGAGGAGGCTAGTAAATGGCCGCCTACGTACGCCGAGCTCAGTAAGAGTGGAGGCGGAATACATCTTCATTATATTTACACTGGTGACGTATCGAAACTAAGTAGCGTATATGACGATCATATTGAGATCAAGGTATTCCCTTCTGATAAGAAGAGTTCGCTTAGACGTAAATTGACTAAGTGTAACAACTTACCTATTGCTACTATAAATTCTGGTTTACCGCTGAAAGGAGATAGTAAAATGGTAAATTTCGATGCTGTCAAGAGTGAGAAAGCACTTAGAACACTCATTAAACGTAATCTTAATAAAGAAATACACCCTGCAACTGCGCCTAGTGTCAGCTTTATTCATAAGATATTGGAAGACGCTTATAACAGCGATATGCGATATGACGTATCAGACATGAGAAACGCTATATTAGCTTTTGCTGCTGGTAGCACTCATCAAGCAGATTTTTGTATCAAACTTGTAAATAAGATGCAGTTTAAATCAGAAGAACCTTCCCTTCCGGATACTGACGATAAGGCAGCTCTTGTATTCTATGATATTGAGGTCTTCCCGAATCTATTTTTAGTAAACTGGAAGATCCAAGGTGAGGGTAAACCGGTGGTAAGAATGATTAACCCTTCACCTGAAGATATCGAAGAGTTGATTCATTATAATTTGGTTGGTTTCAACTGTAGACGATACGACAATCATATTCTCTATGCTCGTTTGATTGGCTACGACAATGAGCAGCTGTATATATTATCACAAAGGATCATCAAAGGCGACAGAGATGCATTCTTTGGAGAGGCTTATAACATATCGTATACGGACGTTTATGACTTTTCCGCTAATAAGCAGTCTTTGAAAAAATGGGAAATCGAACTTGGCATTCATCACCAAGAGCTCGGACTTCCGTGGGACGAGCCTGTTCCAGAAGAATTATGGCCTAAAGTTGCAGAGTATTGTGATAATGACGTTATTGCAACAGAAGCTGTATTCGATCATTTGAAAGGTGACTGGACAGCTAGACAGATATTGGCGGACGTTGCTGGACTAACAGTTAACGATACAACCAACAGTCTTACTACAAGAATTATATTTGGTAACAATCGTAAACCGCAGAGTCAATTCAATTATCGTAATCTCGCTCTACCTGTTGGAGCAGATCAATATGACGAGCTTGTACGTGCCTATGGTCATAACAATTTCCGTATATTTGACGACAAGGGGCAACCTACATATCAATCATTTAAACTGGGAATGCAACTACCCGATGGCTATAGTTTGTTGCCTTTCTTCCCAGGTTATACATTTGAAAACGGTAAGTCTACATATCGTGGAATAGAGGTAGGCGAAGGCGGTTGTGTTATCGCAACGCCTGATATTTATGTACTGTTAGCATTGCTTGACGTTGCATCTATGCATCCAGCTAGTACTATAGCAGAAGTGATATTTGGACCAGAGTATACTAAACGATTCCAAGAAATTCGTGATGCTCGTGTTGCTATCAAACACAAGGACTTCGATGCTGCTAGACAAATGCTGAATGGCGCATTGGCTAAATACCTGGATGACGAGAGTAAGGCTGCTGATCTAGCACAAGCTCTTAAGATTGCGATCAACTCTGTTTATGGTCTCACAGCTGCTAAGTTCGAGAACCCGTTCAGAGATAATCGTAACAAAGACAATATTGTTGCTAAGCGTGGAGCATTGTTCATGATCAATCTTATGTACGAGGTTGAAGCACGAGGCTTTAAAGTTGCTCATATTAAAACAGACTCTATTAAGATCCCTAACGCAACACCTGAAATTATTCAGTTTGTTATAGATTACGGTAGAGAATATGGGTACGAGTTTGAACATGAGGCTACTTATGAAAAGATGTGTCTGGTAAACGATGCTGTTTATATTGCTAAGTATAAAGACGGCGATTGGACAGCTACAGGTACACAGTTCGCGGTTCCATATGTGTTTAAGACACTCTTTAGTAAAGAACCAATAGAGTTTGAGGATCTGTGTGAGACTAAATCAGTAACCACATCCTTACACTTAGATATGAACGAAACCTTACCTGATGTGAGTACGTACGAAACAGCACTCGGTATTCGCCGTTCATCTAAGGGTACGGACGACCTGACTAAGAAAGAGCGATCTCTGCTTGAGCTCTTCACTGATATTCCCGATGAAGAACTCGTACAGACGATTGCTACTGGTCATAACTATCACTTTGTTGGTAGGGTTGGTCAATTCTGCCCGATTAAACCTGGTTGCGGAGGCGGCGAGCTTCTGCGAGAAGGAAAAGACCGAGAGGGAAATACTAAATATTTCTCAGCTACTGGTGCCAAAGGATACCGATGGCTTGAATCCGAAATGGTGCGAGATCTTAGTAAAGAAGTAGATATTGATAAATCCTATTATATAAAGCTAGTAGATGATGCTAAGGATGCTATATCTCAGTATGGTGACTTTGAATGGTTTGTATCCGATGAACCAGTACCAGAGTTAGAGGCGCCACCTTGGAATGTGGCATGCGGTAAAGAAACTTGTGTTGGGTGTCCTCACTTTCGATATGACTTATCTGGCATGCGATGTGAACGCGGATATGATATTAGCGATATGATTATCATGAATACCCCTCAAGCGTGGGAAGACGAAAATGACGATTTTAAAAAACGATAAACTGAAAAGGAGAAATCAATTATGTCAATTGTAACACCTAAATACGATGAGTCTCAGGAGAAGAAACTCATCTATATTGAAAATGCTAAATTTATTTACAGAACAAACTTCTCCGGTGACCCCGACAGAGATAATTTCGGGTCTGAGGCTAGAAAAGCAAACATCACCATTCCTGATTACATGCAGGCTCGTGAACTTATCGATGCGGGCTTTAATGTAAAAGCAACAAAACCTAAAGAAGGCGAAGAGGAAGGATTCGTTCCTACATATTTCGTAACCGTTAATGTTAACTACGACACTAACTGGCCGCCTAAGATCTATCTGATATCCGGTAATTCTGAACCGGTATTACTTGATAGTGAGTCCGTTGGTATTATTGATAAGTGCTATGTACTTAATGTAAATGCGGTACTTAATCCTTATCGTAATAAACATACTGGTAGAAGTTCTTTGTATGTTCGCACCATGTACGTCGAACAGGATGTAGAGGACGATCCATTCGCACAGCGTTATATGAATAACTAATTATATTTTGAGGAGCTGTCGCATAGATGGCTCCTTTTGTAATTGAAAGGAGACAATTATGAGTAAATTTAAAGTTGGAGACAAAGTAAAAGTTAAAGGTTTGACCTCTATGTCTGATCCAGCCAAAAAAGAATATGTTGACAAAGAGTATGTAATCGAGAGTCTATCCCTTTGGGCTAACTGGCCGTATGTGTTATCTGGCGATGGCGCTAATTTTAACTGGCGTGATGAGGAGCTCGAACTCGTTGAGAGTAAACAGTTCACCAAATCAGACCTTAAAGACGGTATGGTGGTAGAAAACCGTGACGGTGAGAGGGGCATATACCTAAACGGGCGATTATACCATATGGATGGTTTTAACGATATTGATAGTAACTGGGATGACGAACTTAAATTTTGCGAGAGACGTTTTCATCGTCAAGACAAACACCTAGATATTGTAAGGGTGTACGCAGTTAGACCATGTGCTTATGGTGGCGTAGAAGCACTTTTGAGTGATACGGATAACCTCGAACTTATCTGGGAACGCAAAGAGGAACCCGAACATAAAGAAATGACAGTGGAAGAAATCGAAAAAGAACTCGGTTACAAAATTAAAGTCGTAGGCGACTCTTCATGTCGGAAGTAAAAAAGCCCCCGTTCCTATACGACTATCAGATGGACGCTGTCAGACGGATGCGTGATGGCTGCATTCTAAATGGCGGCGTTGGTAGTGGTAAATCTAGAACGTCAATATATTACTTCTTTGAACAGCATGGTGGTAGTAAAGATCCGGATTACGTTCCGATGGTTAATCCGAGAGACCTTTATATTATCACCACTGCTAAAAAAAGAGACTCTCTCGAATGGGAGGGCGAGCTTGGCCCGTTCCTGATGTCAACTCATCAAGACGTGAACTATTACAATAATAAAATCGTAATAGACTCGTGGAATAATATTGGAAAATACGTGGACATACGCGATGCTTTCTTTATATTTGACGAACAACGTCTGGTTGGATCAGGAGCATGGGTCAAAGCATTTTATAAAATAGCAAAACATAACAGATGGATTCTCTTATCTGCTACTCCAGGAGATACGTGGTCTGATTATATTCCGGTATTTGTTGCTAACGGTTTTTACAAAAACAAAACGGAATTCAATAACGAGCATGTCGTATTTAGTAGATACGCTAACTTTCCGAAGATAGATAGATATTTGAATACTCGCAGACTAGAACGTTTACGAGATCGCATATTAATAGATATGGATTTCACGCGTTCTACTATACCGCACCATGAAGACATATTTGTAAGTTATGATACTTCTACATATAAAAATCTTATGCGTGACCGCTGGAATATTTGGACGGACGAGCCGTTCAAGACAGCAGCGGAACTTTGTTATGCTTTGCGAAGGGTTGTAAACTCTGCTGATTCTAGACAGATAGCTGTATTAGAAATAGTAGAGAAACATCCCAAAGCTATAATCTTTTATAACTATGATTACGAGCTTGATATTCTGAAGAATCTTTATTATGGCGAAGGATTTGATATTGCTGAATGGAACGGACATAAACATCAACCAGTTCCAGAAGGCGATAAATGGATATATTTAGTTCAGTACACAGCTGGATGTGAGGGTTGGAACTGTATAACCACAGACACCATCATATTCTACTCACAAAATTACTCTTATAAAGTAGTAGCGCAAGCTGCTGGTCGTATAGATAGACTCAACACTCCCTATACAGACTTATATTACTATCATCTCAAAAGCAGATCAGGTATTGATCTCGCTATTAGTAGAGCGTTGAAGGAAAAGAAACGCTTTAACGAAAATAAATTTACCAAGTGGACTGTCCAAAACGCGGCATAATCATGTCCTTTTATGGAGGTAAGACACAACATAAAAGGAGGCGGAAAACTATGAGTTACGCAGATTATGTTTACGAGATTATTAAGAATGAGAGCAAGAATTTGGATGCGATCTACCAAGATTACATTTTATACATGGTAGGCGCAATGGGAATGCAAGCTTTAGTTGAGAACAAACTCGTAGAAAGCTGTGGTAGTATGAACGGACGTCTATTATATGTGTTATGTGATAAGTAACTTCTGAGATTTAAGACTTCTATTTAGGGGAGTGTTAAAAATGAGAGTAACTAAATACAAAACAAAATTGACTGCTGATAGAAAGGCAGTACTAGAAAAAGATTATAGCGTAAACTATCCAGGACTAAATAATATGATGAATAGTCCGGAAGCAGTAGTAAGTTTAGCTAAAGGGTTTTTGCATATGCATGAGGAAACAGAAGAATATATGTATATGCTATGCCTAAATACAAAACTTAAGTTAACTGGAGTATTTGAGATTTCACACGGGAACGTAAACAGTTCTATTGTAGGAACTCGTGAAGTATTTCAGAAAGCTTTATTAGGTAATGCAGTAAGCATCATACTAATTCACAATCATCCAAGCGGTGACTGTAAACCTAGTCGCGAAGATATTAACGTGACTAAAAGATTAGTAGAAGCTGGACGCATTGTTGGTGTGGATGTATTAGACCACATCATCGTAGGTGAAAGCTATTGTAGCCTTAAAGAAAAAGGTTACTTATAAGGAGAGAGTCCATTATTGGGCTCTTTTCTTTTTAAAAAATAACCAGGAGGTTTATTAAAATGACTGAATTATTTTTGGAATTATTAAGTTTATTAGGTATTGTCGTTGTATCGGTGATCTTATTAGTTATCGGTATTATTGTTCTATTTATAATTGCGGCTGCTATCAGTGCATTCGTTGATATTTGCCGTGGCGAAAAGAAAAAGAAGGAACCATATAAGACCGTTACCGAAATTAAAGAGCCCGGAGTATATGTGGCTACGAAGGACGGCATCGTAAAAATTAAAGGAGACGGTGAAAAATAATGGCTCGATCATGTAAAGACTGTCCAGATAGATACGTAGGTTGTCACGCACAATGTCCTGACTATAAAGCTATGGTCGAACGAAACAGGAAGATACAGGAGGCAAGACGCAAACGTGTTGAGGAGGAGAGCTTTTATCGAGCTGCACGGTCTAACAACAGACCGAAAGGAAGATGGTAATGAAACAGATACTAGCGATTTTATTCATAATTTTATACGTCGTGGTCACATCGGCTGCGACGTAATTTATTTTTACCGAAAGGAGACAAGAATATGAAATTAACAGTTGGACAACAGGTGAGGTTTATACCTCTTAAAGGCATACGAGTATTTGGATTTGAGGAGGATAACTCTGAAAAAACTGGTGTTATCACTTATATCAACGTTCCTCATAGATGGTTTCTCGTTGAATACGACGGAATTGGCTGTAAGCTTCATTCAGGATATAAGTTTAGCGACCTTGGACTTACGGTGTTTATAGGCGATGTGCAGCCTAAGATGCAGGCTCAATATTATGGCAGACGCCACGTAATCAAGCCATATAATACAGGCTTTGATAAACCGATGTCGCTTATAAACTATGTAGCTGCCAAAGTTCAGATCATGCGTGAACTCGGGGTTACACCTACAGACAAAGAGTATGATCATTTAATGTCTCTCGATTCAGAGATTAAGATTGATAATGCTGTTAAAGCAATTCTTAAAAAACGTTGGGCGCAACGTAATTATAAATAATGGAGGTTTTAAAAATGAGTAAATTTAAAGTAGGAGACAAAGTTAAGATTGTACGCTGTAGCGGTGATGCTAATTTATCATTGAGTGAGAGAAGTATTGCCGTTGGTGAAGAGTACATTATTGAATCGGTTAATCCTAGTAGAATCAATCCTCGTCGCGACCACTATGGTCTTGTAGGGCGCGAGTTCGTTGTATATGATCTTGAACTTGAACTCGTTGAATCCAAGCATTTCACCAAATCAGACCTCAAAGACGGTATGGTGATTGAGTATCGTAATGGTGAGAGAGCACTCGTTATTACAGATAGATTTCTATCGACAAATGGTTGGATGTCCTTTGATGATTACGATTCTGAACTGTTCAGAACCTTCTCTAGGGTTAGGGCTAACGAATGGGATATTGTTAAATGCTATAAAGTAGAATCTAACACTGGTCTTTGCATGTTAGCGAACTTACTTGAAGATCCTTATTTGGGTCTAATTTGGGAACGCAAAGAGGAACCCAAACACAAAGAAATGACCGTTGAAGAAATCGAGAAAGAACTCGGTTATAAAATTAAAGTTATCGCTGATAAGGAGTAATTGATATGGAGACGCTTATTTATTTCATGGCTCAGTTATTTACTATGATGCTGGGTGGTCTATTTATAAGATTGGCTATTGGTAATTATCAAGAAAAAAGATATTTGTCATTTGGTGTTGAGATATTTGTGGCTGCTAATTTCATGTTTACATTAGCATATACACATTTAGTTTATTGGGAGGTACTGTAAATGAAAAAATGTAAGTACTACACACCATACATGGATACGTTACGTAAAATGTGTGAGAACTATTACGAATACATAGAAGGTTGCAGTGCTGGTGGACCACTACATATATTGTTAGATGATAATAACTATGACATTGGGTCTATTCAATTTTGTATAGATTATTGTTTTGAGCATCTTAAATCTGCTGAGTCAGGCGATACCAACTGTTCAAAAGATGCATGTCTATTAGGTATTATGATCTGCAATGAATACGCAAAAATGTCACTGGAAGAACGTGCGGTATTCGATAGTTATTGGTGTGACTATGATCTCGATGAATGCTGTGATGACTGTAACGGTGACTGCGAGAAATGCGATGTATTTGATAATGGGTGTCATGAATATATTAAAGAAGCGGAGGACGCATATTATGATAAAAATTGAAAACTATGAAGTTGTGGGTTGGGAAGCTGCTATCCGTGGTATGCGTAATCCTATGAACTCTTGGGATAAGAGTGATAGTGAGTTTAACAGAGATCCCGATTATGGTTGCAGTGGTACTTGTCCTTGTGAGGATATGGGCGTTAATTGCGATCAGTGTTTTGTCGGTCCAAACGATCAC
>JAEIGA010004708.1_pt1 | contig 21060 bp, 22 predicted proteins | sample 9270691 | NCBI WGS metagenome assembly JAEIGA01 (sample SAMN17057246, study PRJNA624740) | gut metagenome | biome: biome; isolation source: fecal sample | host: Bos grunniens | place: China: Xizang | collected 2019 | reverse complement strand
TCTCGCTTGTTGCAGGATCGATGATTGTTGCCTTGCCGATGTTCTTGAGTCCGAGCTTGTCAGCGAGAGCAAAGATCTCGTCAGGATTTCCGATAAGGATGATGTCTGCGATATCGTCTGCAAGAGACATATCTGCTGCTGTAAGGGTTCTTTCTTCAAGAGATTCAGGAAGCACGATGCGCTGTTTGTTTGATTTGGCACGTGCGATGATACTTTCAATAAGTGACATATTTATGATAAATTAGTTTGAATTCGAATCAAGGTTCAAAAATAATGAAATATTCTTAATTTTGCACGCTCAAATCGTAACATGATTATCAAACTATCGTTTATGAACAGAATATTTTCAATTATTGCAGCTCTTGGCCTTGTTGCCTGCAGCGCGAATACCACTTACAATGTGGTAGACAGAATGTCGCATGACCCTAATGCGACCAATACAGAGACCATCCTCCATGTATGGAGCTGGAACTTCCCTACCATCACTGAGAACCTGAAGCAGATCGCCGATGCCGGCTTCACCATGATCCAGACCTCACCTGTAAATGCATGTTTCAGCCCTGAGGGAGGAAATGTTAAGATCTTTGATGAAAAGGAAGGAAACTGGTACCACTATTATCAGCCAACTGACTGGACTATCGGTAACAATATCGTAGGTACAGAGGCAGAGATGAAGACCATGCTCGAAACTGCGAAGAAATATGGTATCCGTGTTCTTGTGGATGTGCTTCCGAACCATACTGCATTCGACATCGACCTCGTTACAGACGAATTCTATGCTGCTGTAGGAGGCAGGGATAAGATGTTCCATAGCAAGGGCCTTGAGGGTATCAAGGATTATAACGACCGTACAGAGTGCACTCAGCAGGGCGTAGGCGGTCTTCCTGACGTCAATACAGAGAATCCTGCTTTCCAGAAATATTACATGGAATTCGTAAACAAGCTTGTGAAGATGGGGGTACGCGGTTTCCGTTATGATACAGCCAAGCATATCGGAGTGCATTCCGATCCTGTCGATACAGCTGCCGGAGTTAAGGAAAATGACTTCTGGGATGTGGCTACAGGCCGTAAGGAAGTTCTTGGGGTATCGCTTGCAATCCCTTACGACAGCCTTTTCGTATACGGTGAGGTTCTCCAGGACAAGAATGTACCTGAAGAGGAATATGCAGGATATTTCGGACAGACAGCATCTACATACGGTCATGTGCTTCGTGAGGTGCTTGCAAAGAGAAGCGCAAAGGATATCGATCTCCTTTCATGGTACCACAGAGCGGCTCCTGAACATCTTACAACATGGGTGGAGAGTCACGACACATACTGCAACGCCAACGAGAGCGCAGGTCTTACAGATGCCCAGATACGTACAGGATGGGTGTTCCTTACATCACGTCAGAACGGTACACCTCTCTTCTATAGCCGTCCTATGAATTCTACCCGTGAGAACTACTGGGGAGATAACCTTCTCGGAGCTCGAGGTAACGATGAATTCTTCCATCCGGAAGTAGTGGCAGTCAACAAGTTCCGTCAGTCAATGGAAGGAATGGTTGAAGATGTGAAGATCTCAGAAAATGGCGAGGTTGTCGTAGTTAACCGTGGCAATAAGGGCGCTGCAATAATTAACTTCTCGCTTTCAGAGAATCCTGTGGATCTTGCCACATCACTCCCTGCAGGCGAGTACAAGGATCAGGTTTACGGCAAGATCTTCAAGGTCGAGAACGGAGTCCTTAAGGGTACACTTGCTCCGGAGACAACTTACATCCTCGTAAAGTAATTCCGATACATATGGTACGAAAAATGCGGTTCACTCGAACCGCATTTTTTTTAATGGCAAATTTATAGTAAATTTGAAGTGTAAGGTAATTAACAAAATCAAATTTGACATGAGTACTGCTGATAAATATCTGAAGGAAACTAGCGATTATTCTGCTGAAGACGCTAAGTTCATGCAGATGGCGATCGATCTGTCTGTTGAAAACATTGATACGGGAGGTGGCCCTTTCGGAGCTGTAATCGTGAAGGATGGTGAAGTAATAGCGACCGGTACGAACCGTGTCGTACCGAATACTGATCCTACAGCACATGCTGAAGTAATGGCTATCAGGAATGCATGCGCAAGACTTGGTACTTTCCAGTTGACCGGATGTACCGTATACAGTTCATGTGAGCCTTGTCCGATGTGTCTGAGTGCTCTCTATTGGGCTGGTGTCAGCAGAATATGCTATGGCAATACCAAGGACGATGCGAAAGCCATAAATTTCGACGATTCATTCATTTATGACCAGCTTGACCTTAAGTACGAGGAACGTTCTATCAAATGTGAGCATTTCATGCGTTCTGATGCACTGCGTGCATTCAGGAAATGGGATCAGAAGGAAGATAAGGTAGAGTATTGACCCCCTCACACATTCCGCCTAACCGGGTACACACATAGGCAGAAACTTGTACTGCCTGTTTGTGTGCCTGGCGGATTCCAGATCCTTTGAGTATATGCGCCATGAATGTCGCTATGAATGAGTCCCCTGCTCCGACAGTATCAGCGACATCCACTTCAGGGGTATCCATAAAAGATTCTTCTGTTGAAGTGTAGATATAGCTTCCGTTTGTTCCGCAAGTCAATATCAAGAATTTAAGATCCCATTCTGATATGATTCTCCGGCATGTTTCCCGGTATGAGTCCCCTATGTATCCAAACATTTCCTTTACTATTTCAAACTCTTCGTCATTTATCTTGAAGACATTGCAGAGTCTTAGTGATTCTGCTATTATTTCCTTGTTGTAAAAGTGCTGACGAAGGTTTATGTCGAATACTTTCCAGGTATCTTCTGTCTGAGGCATTGCTGCAAGAAACTTCCGGATTGTATCTCTTGAAACCGGATTCCTTTGAGTCATGGATCCGAAACAGGCTACCGTACATTTTTTGGCTATTTCTTCAAGCTGTGGCGTGTAAGGTATAAAGTCATATGCGACGTTTTCCACAATTTCATATGCAGTAATCCCTCTCTCGTCAAGTTGGATATTGACTGTGCCTGTAGGCTGTCCTGGTATTTCCAGGAAATGGTCCAGTGACTTCTCTTCTAGTACATCAGTTATCTCCTTTCCCAGCGAATCATTTCCTATCGCACTTACTAGAAGCGAATCGTACCCGAACTGGCTCATGTAATACGCAAAATTGGCAGGTGCTCCGCCAATTTTGCGGCCTTCCGGGAGACAGTCCCAAAGGACATCCCCGATTCCCACTATTTTATGGTCTATTTCTCTCAACTTGATTTAGATTATAACGGTTTAAATCTCTATTTTCTTTATAACAATTTTGTTATTAGTGCTAACATAATTGTTTTATTTATTAGATTATAGGTGTTTATTTGAGAATGTTGTCAAGGCGGTTGAATATGCTGTTACGCAGCTTGCGCAACTCTGCAATCTTCCTTTTGTTCTTTGGAGAGATGAAATTACATGTTCCTATGAACTTCATGAACAGTCTCATATAGTTCCATGCAAGCAGGAACATGAACGGAAAAGCTACGAAATATCCCAACGCCCACCAGAATCCGATAAAAATCCATAGGACTGCAACCGGAATGAACAAGCTGATCGGTATAGTTATCAATGCACTTACTGCAACGCGGAAGGTGCTGACGAACATCTGGTCCTTGATCATCTTCTTCAGGAATATTTCAGGGACAATGAACAGCAGTGCTGTAGGGATGATAGACACAATAAATAGCGGAAGCAGGATCAGCAGACCTAAGCCGCGAAGAATTGCTGCTTCCAGATGTGGATTGTGCCGGAACAACCAGTCTCTGATATTCAATGATTTGATACCTTCGATAAGTTCTGTCGTATCTTTGTATATGGCTTCCATTTCTTCCGGATTCCTTTGCGTTGCCTTCTCAAGGTCATTTACAAGACTCTGGTCAGCAAGAAGTCGTGACGGAAGATAGTTCTTCTTATAGCCATGTTCACGGGCATATTTCTTACCATATTCATTCTCACGCAGCCAGTCGATCTGGTCATAATGTTCAATATCGTCGATATGAAGCATCATTTCTTTTATCTGACTATGAACCAAGCTATTAATTTCCACCATAGTTGCACGCGGCTCTTCCTGATAGCGTTCGTAATATGGTTTTAAAGAAATAGGCTTACCGAATCTTATGAGCATTTCAGTCCTTGCATGGAAGTAGTTTGAGTAGTGGTTGCAAGAAGGAAGAATCATGATATCCTGCTTGAAATCCATCTTCTCAGCAGCGCTGAAAGCAATTCTCAGATAACCCAGCTTGAAGTTTCCTAACCATCTCTTGTCCTGATGTCCTCCCTCCGGGTAAAGCATAACTGTCTCTCCATCAATCAATGCATTACCGGCATCTTCTATGGTTTCGGAGTTCTTGCGTACATGTGCAAGACCTTCATATCCCATTCTATAGGCCGGAAGGAGTCCCATTGCGCGAAGAGCCTTGTTGAATATAGGATTATTGAATACATTAGCTCTTGCAAGGAAATTCATCCTGCGGTCAGTCAACTGAAGACACACGCAAAGCGGGTCATTAAGACAATTCTGATGGTTTGATACGATAACTGTAGGCGTACCGTTAATAGGCACATTTTCAAGCCCCAGAACGTGTTCTTTCTTGAAATACAAGCCGGAATTCACGAACTGAAGATAAGCTCGGAATGCCTTCAGGAATAGAGAGTGGTCTCTAGGCTTAGTCTTAGTCATACAGATTCAGGTTTTTTAAGTACATTGGCAAATTTATAAAAAAAGCCTGAAACTTAAAACCTGTTCTTTTTTGACCGTTTGATTATAGCTGCACCAGTCCTGATTATATCCGCAACTACAAGTACAGGAGATGTGATCAGGAGAATTCTCCACCAGTCGCTGAATGAAAGCATCTCGACATTGAACATCTTGCCGGCGAAAGTGACTATGATGATCTGGCCAAGGACTATTACAAGCGATATCCAGATGAATCCTGCGCTGAATGATTCCTTGGCCTTTGACGGCTGGCAAAGGTCAAGGATCAGGCTTCTATCTGTCCTGTAATACTTTGCATTGAAAAGGTTCCAGAACTGCAGCATCACGAATATCGAGAAGAAGATTCCCATTTCCTTGCCTCCAAGGTGGGTCTTGCTGTGCGAAAGGTCAGTGAATCTGTCGAGGAATACATGTAAGGAATCCATATTCATCAGATCAGCCATCGATGAGATGTCCTTATGCCACATAAGTTGCCATAATCCTGCAAGAAGGAAGAAGAACAGGATACCTACTCCTATGATCCTTGAAAGCATATTTCTGTTTATGATATGGCTGTGGGGATTTCTTGGATTGTCATTCAGGACCTTCCTGTCGGCAGGAAGAGAAGATAATGCCATTGCCGCAAATGTATCCATGATAAGGTTTACCCAAAGCATCTGGGTCACGGTAAGAGGAGAGTCCATTCCAATGAACGAACCAAGAAGCACGATCAGACATGCACACAGGTTGATGGTCATCTGGAAGATTATGAACCTCTGTATGTTCAGATAAAGGGAACGGCCCCACATTATCGCTTTGTTGATGCTTGAGAAGGAGTTGTCAATTATAGTGATGTCGCTCGCTTCCTTGGCACGTGAAGTGCCGTCTCCCATTGACAATCCTACCTGTGCCTTGCTTAGGGCCGGTGCATCGTTAGTACCATCTCCTGTAACAGCGACCACTTCACCATTAGCCTGAAGCAATGTGACAAGACGTGCCTTGTCGTCCGGACGGGCTCTTGAGATTATCTTGAAGTCAGGATTCCTTAGCAGTTCCCTCGCCTGCTCGTCACTCATGGAAGCGAACTCTGTACCAGTGATGATCTGATTCTTCTGATCAGGATCTATAAGACCTATCTGTCGACCTATCTCATTGGCTGTACCAGGAGTATCTCCGGTAACGATAATTACCCTGACACCTGCCTTGTACATGCAAGTCTCGATAGCTTCACGGACATCATCCCTGATAGGGTCGGCAATACCGACAACACCCATGAATACAAGATCAGAATCTTCCTTCTGACAGGCGAATCCAAGGGTTCTCATTGCCTTGGACTGGTATTCTGCCAGGGTTTTGTGGATATGTTCTTCAGTCTGTTCTCCAGCAATGCTGTCGCACATTTCAAGAACTATTTCCGGTGCACCCTTGACAAACCTTACCTGTCGGGAGTTTATTACAGCAGTTGACTGCATGTATTTGGTTTCTGTAGAGAATGGAATCTGTTCCTTTATCTGAACGTTTTCACGATATGCGGTATATTCATGACCAGACTTATGGAGCCACTTCAACAGAGCGGCTTCCGTAGGATTTCCTATTGTGACAATCTTGCCATTTTCCTCAGAAACCTCTGCTGTCGAGTTGATTGCCATGTTCAGACGGACAAGTTCGAGTATCTCTTCCCCACCATATATATCAGTCTCCATTACCGTCATCTCGTTCTTGGTCAGGGTTCCTGTCTTATCTGTACATATGACTGTTGCAGCACCCATTGTTTCGCAAGCATGAAGCTTACGAACCAAGTTATTCTCTTTCAGCATACGTCTCATGCTCAGGGCAAGACTGACTGTCACACTCATCGGAAGTCCTTCAGGGACAGCCACAACTATAAGAGTTACTGCGATCATGATTGACGCAAGTATGAACTCGGCAATCTCAATAAAGCTAGTTCCGCCTGAGAATCCTCCGCTGACCGCATAGAATATAAGTCGTCCTACAACTATCAGCGAGGCTATGATGAAACTTGCAGTGGAAATCCATTTTCCAAGCTGTGCAAGCTGCTTGTTCAGAGGAGTCTCCTCACCGGAACCCTCTTGAGTGATCGCAACTCCCTTGCCTTCTTCTGTCATCAGACCGACTGCAGTGACCTGATATATCGCATTACCTCCTATTACTGTAGAGCCGCGAAGCATGAAGTCTGATGCATATGTAGCATCAGGATCAGATTTGCTTCTATCAGTGGTTTTATCAGCGAACGGTTCTCCTGTGAAGTTTGATTCATCCACAGTCAACGAAACCGCATCTATAAGATATCCGTCTGCAGGAACTTCGTCTCCACTTTCCAGCTTTACGATATCCCCTATGACCACATCATGCTTTTCTATGTTGACAAGCCTGGCAGGACTATTAGCATCCTTTCTTCTGAAAACCTTTACTGGTCTGGTATCCTTGACCTTATTAAGGATATCAAACTCCTTGTCTGCCTTAAGTTCAAAGAAGAAACCTACTCCCGTTGCCAGAAGAAGAGCTGTAAGTACTCCTGAAGGTTCTATAAGAATCTCCCATCCCTTTCCTACATACAATACTTCGTAGATGGCCACAACTACCGAAAAGAAGAATACTACAAGCAATACGATGATTATAGGGTCCTTGAATTTTTCGAAGTACAATTTCCACAATGACTCCTTATCGGGAGGCGGAATTATATTCTTGCCAGCTCCGTTCCTGACTGTCTCTGAGTCAGAAACAAGACAGATGTCCTTATATGAATCTTTAGTTGATGTTGACATGTGTAAAATATTGTTATTCAGGCCAGATAAAACGTGAATTTATGGATTCTCCTCCGTCGACGACAATGCTCTGACCGGTGCAGAAACGGTTCTCTACAGTAAGGAAATAGGCCCATGCAGCAATCTCCTCCGCACTAGCCCATCGTTTGAGCGGTGTCTGATCCATGATTTCCTTCCATAATGCGGGGTCACTGATGACGCATTCGTTCAAGGGAGTAATGACTCCTCCCGGATCCAGGCTGTTGCATGTTGCTCCATATTGAGCGACCCTCAGTGCAACATTCTTCGTATAGGCTATGACTCCCCCTTTGCTTGCGCAATATTCAGGAAATTCAGAGCCTGTATGTCCGCTTGCTGAGCCAATATTAAGAATTGACTTTATAGTACTCTGTACTCCGTACTTTTCAGTAACGCGGATCAGTGACTTGAGATTTATATCTATATCCTCCTCATTCTGGGTTCCGGCATTGTTTATCAGAATGTCAATATCCTGAATATCAGGCATCTTGTCAAGATCTCTTATGTCGCATCTGATATGTGTGTAATTTATAGCAGAGAAGGGATTATCGGCTCTGTCGATGCCGATAACATCGTGTCCCTTCTTTAAAAATAATCCGGCAATTGCATTGCCGATACCTTGTGATGTACCTGTTACAAGTATCTTCATTATGACAATCCTTCAATTTCACCGTCAATGATATCGATCCTCAGAGCCTGAGGACTCTTTGGAAGACCTGGCATTCTCATGATGTCGCCTGATATGACCACAAGCATTTCGGCTCCTGAGTTGATCACCACATCCTGTACCTGAAATTCAAAATCCTTAGGAACATTGATAAGCTTTGGGTTCGTAGAGAATGAATACTGGGTCTTGGCAATACAGATCGGGAACGAAGTATACCCAAGTTCTTCTATTAATGCAAGCTTCTTTCTTGCTGTAGGGCTGAATGTTATATGATTTGCACCATAGAGTCTGCATGCAACCTTTGTTATCTTGGTCTTGACATCATCCTCGTCAGAATATGTGAAATTAATTTCTTTAGAAGGATTCGCATCAATGGTCTTTACTACCAGTTCTGCAAGTTCTACAGCACCTGAACCGCCCTCTACAAAAGCATTGTTGACTGCAAAACCGATACCCCTTTCAGCGCAATGCTGACGTACGAACTCAATTTCCTCCTCTACATCATCGCCATAGCGGTTGAATGCAACGACAGCTGTCTGACCGAAGCTTGCTATATTGTCAAGATGCTTGTCCATATTGGCTATACCGGTTTTCAGGGCTTCAAGATCTGGCTGTCCAACTATATCCTGCGATACACCTCCATGCAACTTCAATGCCCGGGCTGTAACCACAAGCACAGTCAGCTTAGGAGTCAAGCCAGCCTTGCGGCACTTGATGTTATAGAATTTCTCTGCTCCAAGGTCGGCTCCGAAACCGGCTTCTGTAATAGTGTAATCACCGAAGGTCATTGCAAGCTTGGTTGCAAGTATGGAGTTGCAGCCGTGAGCTATGTTAGCGAACGGACCTCCATGAACAAGTGCTGGAGTGTTTTCTGTAGTCTGTACAAGGTTCGGAGAAAGAGCATCCTTAAGTATTACTGTGATTGCACCGGCCACTCCAAGATCCTTTACAGTAAATGGCTTATTATCATAAGTATATCCTAGAAGAATATTTTCGATCCTGCGGCGTAGGTCATCTTCGTCCTTTGCCAGGCATAGGATCGCCATTATCTCTGATGCCGGGGTTATGTCAAAACCTGACTCCTGAGTTATTCCGTTTGTCTTCGGTCCAAGGCCTGTCACTATATATCGGAGCGAGCGGTCATTGACGTCAAGGACTCTTCGCCAAAGGATTTCCTTAAGTCCGAAACCATTATCGCGGTTTTGATAGATATAATTGTCGAGCAGGGCTGAAATCATATTATTGGCAGAAGTGATCGCATGGAAGTCTCCTGTAAAATGGAGATTGATCTTTTCCATCGGAAGCACCTGTGCATATCCTCCTCCAGCAGCACCACCTTTCATTCCGAAGCAAGGTCCTAGAGAAGGTTCACGCAATGCTACAAAGGCCTTCTTGCCGATCTTGTTCATTCCCAAAGCCAATCCTACAGATACCGTAGTCTTGCCGATTCCTGCCTTTGTAGGTGTAATCGCAGTAACAAGTATGAGATTGTTCTTCCTGACCTTTTCTTCATCAATCAGTGAAATGTCCACCTTTGCCATATGGCGGCCGTAATGTGTCACATTATCTTCCGGAATACCATACTCCTTCGCAAGTGTCTTGATCTTTACCAACTCTATACTTCTGGCGATTTCAATGTCTGATTTCATATGTCTTTTAAATTTTCAAAATACAAATATAATGAATCTCGACGAACTGAACCTTGATTTTCAATATTCATTTCGTTTTAGTTATACTGAATTTTGTTAGATACGGGAATTTGTGTATTATTGTAAGTTATTTATAAATCAAGATGAAACATGCTGATGAACAGGTTGAGACATTGATCAGGAAGCTTAAACAATCTAACTTTGAAAAAGAGAAGATTGCCCAGGAAATCAAGGAATTCCTTGCTGAAAAAGACAACCGTCAGGAATTGGAGACATTGACTCCATTTATGCTTAAGGAAAGCGAGACAAAGTTCCGTCAGTGCTTTGAACTGCTTTATCCGCTTTTCGTCCCGCGTCTTCGTGAAAGAGTCCCGTCCATATCGAGACGTGAAGAATTACTATCAATGCTTATTGCACTAAACCAGTATAACAGGCAAATAGCAGAATTATTTGCGATTGCACCTCGTAGCGTCCTGATGCTGCGACACCGTTTCCGTCAGAAGATAGGAATTGCTTCGGAGCTTTCTCTTGAAAACTTTATTAAAGAGTTATTGATAGATTGACAAAATCTGACGGGCACATCTTAAGGAATTCGAACATATTCTTTTTATATTTGCATTTATTAATAAACAGAATATGATATTCAACGTTGCAGGACATATTTTTCAGATAGAAGGAACTTATCTTTATCGGACCGTTGCCGATAGAATCGATTTGCCGTACGGCCCTTTTGCTGTCAGTATGGATGATCAGGAGATTGCAGAGTCTTTGTTTATTCTGGAATTGCAGGAAAGTGATGTCGTCTGGCAGGATTCATGCCCTGTATTTACCAATAAAGATAATGTTGAGCCGGGATTCATAACCTTATCCGTATTCAAGGATGAAGAGGGACACCACTTCGAGTTCACCCAGCCAGGGTCCTCACAAATCAACGGAAGACTTTCTATCAGTCCGGACTTAAGCAAGGCCAGGATGTCCCTGAAAGGAAATGATATCGAACAATGGCTGTCTTTTACCACAGGCGTCAACTTCTGCTACTTGCTTGCAACTGCCGTTCATAATACTGTCCTGACCCATTCATCATGTGTCCGATACAAAGGAAAGGCATATATCTTCCTTGGGAAAAGCGGTACAGGAAAAAGCACGCACAGCAGGATGTGGCTTAAAGCTTTGGAAGGGGTGGAGCTTATGAATGACGACCACCCTGTCGTGCGTATCAACGACGATGGACAGCCTATAGTATATGGTTCTCCATGGAGCGGAAAGACACATTGCTACAAGAACATCCAGGCCCCTCTTGGAGGTATTATCCGTATATCAAGAGCACCATATAACAAGGCAAGCAGATTAGCTCCGGTGCAGGCCTATGGATCCCTGCTTACAAGCTGTTCTGGTTTGCCATGGGAAAGAACACTTGCCGACGGACGTGACAAGACCATTCAAGGCATAATAAAGTCAGTGCCTTCATGGGTAATGGAATGTCTTCCGGACGAGGATGCCGCGCATGTCTGCAGTCATTCAGTAACGGAGGTATAGCGATGGAGAAGAAGCGAGTGGCCACCCATGTGCTGGTAGGCGAAATCGAGAAGCTTATAAATGAGGGCACACAGGTAAGCTTTGTTCCCAAGGGAAACAGTATGCTTCCCTTCATTCGAGGAGAACGGGATAGTGTGGTTCTGGCAAAAGATGATGAATTTTCACCTCTGGACATTGTTCTTGCAAAGGTCGGGAATACATTTGTCATACACCGTATAATAAAGATCGAAGGTGACATATTCACTCTGATGGGCGACGGTAACATTTGTGGTACTGAACGATGCCGTAGAGCTGACATCATTGCCAAGGCTATCCGGATAATAAAAGGTAAAAAAAAGATAGACTGCACAGGAGAAAGTCATAGAAGGAAAGCTTTGCTATGGAAACGTCTCATTCGTGTAAGGAGATATCTGCTAGCTATTTACAGACGTATAATTTAACATTTGACATGAAGATCATTGATGGTTTCAGGCTGCGCGATGTCATGGGACAAGCGACAGTAATTGGAGAAGGTGTGGATCAGGTGAATTTCAGCAAGCTGATAACGCTGAATTCTTCTGCGGCATTTCTTTGGAGAGAAGTGGAAGGAAAGGAGTTCGAGGTAGAGACTCTTGCAGGACTGCTTATGGAAGAATATGGGATAGATAAGGACCTCGCAACGCATGATGCCAAGGCAATTGCAGAAAAATGGGTTGAAACCGGACTTGTAAAATAATGAAAACCTCTCAGGAAAATCTGCTTAAGCTCATCCGGATCTCGTTATGGGGGCCTGATGGACTGACATTTACATCAAAACCAGATTGGAATAAGGTCCTGCTGCTCGCAAGGCAGCAGACCGTGCTTGGTCTTGTGGCTGAAGCAATCCCCTACCTTCCTGAGGAATACCGGCCTGATCAGGAGATCGCTGCCAGACTGCATGCGATTGCTCTCAATATATGTCTCAGCCACTCATTGCTGAACAGAAAGTTGGCAGAACTGAAGTCTCGTCTTGATGCAGCTGGAGTCAACTCTGTGCTGTTCAAAGGCCAGGGTGTGGCGATAAACTATCCTAATCCTCAAAGCCGTCAGTGCGGTGATATTGATATGTATGTCGGGGAAAGGAATTTTAAATATGTATTCGATACTTTCAACACAGCCTCGGACAAACATGCTTCAGATTATAAAAATATGAAACATTTCGATCTGGAAGAGGATGGAGTCTCGATTGAAATACACAGGATAGCTGAGATAATTCCAGGAAGACGCAGAAACAGACTGTTTCAGGAATGGACGGTCCGACACTTGGAAGGCCCTGATCTTCATAATGCAGAAATTGGAGGGGCAAGCATCAATCTGCCTCCTCATCAGTTCAATGCCCTGTACATCATGAACCATGCCTGGCATCATTTTGTACATGGAGGTATCGGTCTGCGCCAACTATGTGACTGGACCATGTTCCTGCATAGACATCATAGTGAAATCGACCATGATTTATTGAGCAGAGATCTCGAGGCATTCGGCCTTAGTCGGGCATGGCAGATTCTTGCCGGTGTGGCTGTCGGATATCTTGGACTTCCTGCAGAGGAATGTCCTCTATATGACAGCAAATATGTAACGAAATCAAGAATGATGATGGAAGTGATCTGGAACGAAGGCAACTTCGGTTTCTATTCAAGCGACAGAAAGAAACAGAGGCCTGAAGGACATTTTGCCGGTAAGTTACATTCCTTCCGTATCAGTACACGCAGAAGATTCAGGATAATTTCAATATCACCAGCTGACGTCTTCATTTCATGGATAAGTTATTTCAAAGTAGGAATGTCAAATCTGTTTGTCAGGATTAAATGAGGACACGTGACAGCATAATGTGGATATGGAGGGCTTCGTCAGGAGTCCGATGGAGAGTTGTGCTCAATTCGCTGTTCGGTATCCTCCACGTGGCTGCCTCTTTGACTTTTGTGGTGATCTGCAAAAGAATGATAGATATTGTCACTACCGGAGATTCAGGCAGTCTGACCGTCTTCATAGGCATTATGGCCGGATGTATGCTCATGCAGATTCTTTTATCGGCCCTGGAGCAAAGAGTCTCAAGTTATAGTGATGTTGTCCTTAAGAACAAGCTGCGTCATTCTCTCTTCACAAAGCTTATGGAAGGTAAGTGGAACGGAAAGGAGAATTTCCATTCGGGAGATACTCTTAATCGTGTTATGGAGGATGTAAGAGTCGTCACAGAGGCAATTACCAAGTCCGTACCATCCATCATTTCAGCGTGCATCCAGTTCTGCGCCGCATTCATTTTTCTGTTCACGATGGCTCCTGGGCTTGCCTGGACGATACCTTGTATCCTTATTGCAGTTCTTGTCATAAGCAAAAGATATCTGGTCAGGATGCGTAAGCTGACGATGGATATCAGGAACACCGAAGGCAAGATGCAGTCACTGATGCAGGAGAGTCTGCAGCATAGGCTTGTCATCAATACACTCGAACGAACTCCGTATGTAAGCGAAACCTTGGCTGGACAGCAGGAAGACCTTCGCGACCAGACAATGGATAAGACAGGATTTAATATCTTCGCACGTATCCTTATCCAGATAGGGTTTTCTACAGGTTATGCTGCAGCATTCCTATGGGGAGTTCTGGGAATAAAGAATGGAGCAGTGACCTTCGGTATGATGACTGCATTTCTACAGCTTGTGGGTCAGCTGCAGCGACCTATCATGAATATTTCAAGACAGGTCTCCCCTATGGTCAACAGCCTGACATCTGCCGAGAGACTGCATGAGATAGAATCTCAGCCTATGGAGGAACAGGGAGAACCCGAACACCTTGAAAATCCTGTGGGAATCCGTTTCGATAATGTCAGCTATTCATATCCTGGCAGCGCCAAGCCTGTTCTTGAAGGATTTTCGCATGACTTCATTCCTGGGACAACAACAGCATTGGTCGGTGAGACAGGTGCAGGAAAAAGCACGATGATGCGACTTATGCTTGGATTGCTTTTGCCTGATAAAGGAAGTGTATCAATGTATGATTCCGGGACTTCAGTCCATGTAACTGCAAGAGTGCGCTGTAATATAGTTTATGTACCTCAGGGCAATACCCTTATGAGCGGAACAATCAGAGAGAACCTGCTGCTTGGAGATCCGGATGCGACAGAGCAGCAGATGAAAGATGCCCTGTATCTTGCAGCTGCAGACTTTGTCAGCAATCTTCCTGAGGGACTGAATACAATTTGTGGAGAAAAGGGTGCAGGACTCAGCGAAGGTCAGGCACAAAGAATAGCCATAGCGCGTTCTCTGCTTCGAAAAGGAGGTCTTGTTCTACTTGATGAGCCGACTTCTGCTCTCGATGCAGAAACTGAGGTAAAATTGCTTGAACGCCTTACCTCGAAGTTGAACGGACGTACAATGATCATAGTTACCCATCGCGAGGCAACTGCAGCTCTCTGCGATGATATCATACGAGTCTGAAATCCTAGTTTAAATACTTTGTAATCTATATTCTGGACTGGTAGATCATAATCAGTCTAAAATCAGCATTTGTCAATTTTGTAGTCTCTAAACGTGAAATGTAGTCTGAAATGTAAACATGCTTAATTGTGCCCGTATAGATAATTGGGTTAATTTTGTGCCTTCAATTTTAGAGATCGGATTATCATACTTAACAAATGAGGAAAAAGGTATTCTTGCTGTTATTGCTTCTTCTGTCTGCGTATTATTATGCAGCCGGTCAGAAGGTAGCCTTTAAGACTAACCTTATCTATGACGCTACAGCTACAGTCAACGTCGGTGCAGAGATAGGGCTTGATTCCAAGTGGACACTTGATGTTTCCGGCAATCTTAATTCGTGGAGTAAGGACAGTTATACAAAGTGGAAGCATTTAATAGTGCAGCCAGAGGCTAGATATTGGTTTTGTGACCGCTTTTCACGTCATTTTATCGGATTTCATCTACATGGAGGTATATTTAATGTAGGCGGAATCAATACCGTCATTCCGATTCTTAAACAACCTATTCATGATCTATCTGAAAACAGATACCAAGGATATCTTTGTGGAGCTGGAGCTGCATACGGTTTTGCCTTTATTCTAAGCAGGAACTTCAACATTGAATTCGAAGCAGGATTTGGTTATGCATATCTCGACTACGAAAAGTACACATGCATAGGTTGCGGACGTAAGGTAGGAGAAGGCACCGCCCACTATTTTGATCCGACAAAAGCAGCATTAAATATTGTATATCTTTTCTAATCTATTCGTAATGAATTCAAAATATATCATAATATCATTATTTGCTGTATTTTGCATGACAGTAAGCTCTTATGCCCAGATCAAGGAAGATACAGGACTTGATTTGAGCAACATCGTACTTGACAGTGACGAAAAGACACTAAAGATCGATATGGAAGTTTCCATTGACCGTAAGAACGTAAAGCCGACTCAAGTGCTGGTTCTTACTCCATATCTAATCAACGGCACTGATTCTCTTATGCTGAAATCAATAGGTGTGTATGGACGAAACAGATACTTCTTTTATCAGAGTGTGCTTGAAATCGATTACGAGCGTATTCCGCCGACATGGAAATCACCTGGTAATGGATTGACAGTCGATAAACTTAGAAAAGACCCTTCCAAACCGGGAATGTTCATCTACACTGTAGACAGACATAGGGAGAAAGAAAGACAATTTGGAGATGCTGGACTTGATGTGGTTAACAAGGATATGAATTCGACCAAATACTTCAGTGACTATGGCCATGTAATGCCGTTTGCAGAGGGTGTGAAGCCGAATCAGAGTGGCGAAAGAAAGAGATTGCCTTTCATCCAATCCTCTATTGCAGCAAAAGGAGAAATCACCATTTCTACAGATCCTGAAGTTGTGGTCTACCAACCGAAAACGTTCAGAATCATAACCAAACCTATTGAAGGTCTGATAAAATACCGTAAGAATGGTGTCGACCATGATATTCCTAAAGATGCATTCGTCGCATTTGCCCGTCTTATGACAGCTGCCAGAATCGGAGTAGTCACCATCCATGAAAGTGGTAAATTTGAACTCAACCTACGTGAAGAGTATAAATATAATTGGACCGCTGGCCCTATAGAATTCAACTATGTTGATAATGATAAAACAGTATATGAGTGCAGACTTGATGACCTTGCCACATTATATACAAAAGTAAAGAATGGAGAAACCATTATCCTGACGGAACTATAGTTGGTATATGAATTTAATTAAAAGTTTCAGAATCGTACTTACGATATTTGCAGCCTTGATTTCAGCTGCTAGGACTTATGCTCAGGAGCCGGTCAGAGATGACGCACTGACGCTGGAAATGCGCGCTGGTCATAGTGCTGTCTTTGAGTATTTTACAGCTGCTTCCCTTAAGACCTTGCAGACCTTTGATGATAACTTCCTTCTGGAAGCGGGCATACGGTACAGCTCTATAGGCAAGATAGCATTGGAAGCGCGTCCTGCATATCTTATGGAAATGCCATGGGGCATGCTTTCAGCAGAAGCCATCCTTGAGTATACCAATCTGAAATCTGTGAACAACCTTGCTGCTGGAGCCGGAGTGGGAATCTCCGGAACATGGATAGGAGGAAGACTAGGTTATTATTATCGCTTGTACGGCGGTAAAGGCGGTAAGATTCATGAGCCTTTCAACATATATTATGAACTCTGCGCCAATATTCTTCCAATGATCAGATATTGGGATCTTCAGTTCGCAATCACTAACTGTGAGATGTTTGAATTGGAAAGACATTATCAACCGACATTCATGATCGAGTGCTTCCACTACCCTATGGACGCACTTGGAGTATCATTGGCGTTGGGATGCAAGCCGGCTGGAATATTCAATATGTCGGTCGGATATTATCAGACATTCATTAATCTAGGAGTATGTTACAGATGGTAAAATACAATTTCCTCATATTTATTGCCTTTATTGTTTGCGGCTGTGCTCATTTAGATATAAAGGGTATGTTCATACCCACAAGCGACAGTGTGGAAGCCCGGTTTTCACAGAGCGCCAAGATGAACGTAGAGCTTAAGGAATGCGTAATCGAAGCTGATGAAGATTATGTCTTCTATGTCGCAACAGACCCTCATATCGATCGGACAAGCAGAAATCTGAGCATATTCAATGATGTGTCAAGGAATGATGACGAGGCCGTGTTTGGTGTTGTTCTCGGAGATTGTACAGATGTAAAAGACAATCTTCATTCTTATCTTGATGCTCTTGCCTATTCTTCTGAAGACCATGCCCATGACTTCAGGATCTTCCATGTGCTTGGCAACCATGATATATTCTTTGACGGATGGAAAAGTTTCAAGGAACTGATCGGACCTTCTGTATATTGGTTTGAAGTCGAATTTGCCCAAGGAAAGGACCTATATATCACTCTAGATACTGCAAACGGAACACTTGGAGGAAAGCAGACTGAATGGTTCAGGACATTTCTGGAGAACAATCGCAGTTCATATCGTCATTGCATCCTGCTGACACACACAAACTTGTTCTATACGGACAATTCACAGACTTCATCAGGAAACATGCACCTCGAGGAAACATATTCTCTAATGGATATCCTAGCAAGATATGACGTCTCACTTGTACTTCAAGGACACGATCACTACAGAGAGATACTTACCTATGACAACGTCTGCTATGTCGTAATCGGAGCTATTTCTGATAAGTCTGATACTCCGGAATATCTTAAAGTCGAAGTTTCTTCAGAAGGTCTTGGGCTGAACTGGAAAATCATAAATCAGTCATAGTCCCATTTATATGTAAGCTTCCCCTTTTCTCTTAGCTTTGACCAGACTGACAATGAATCCGACAACAGCAGCGAGAAGGAAAACAGGTTCTGCCAACATGAATACAGGCATCTGTCCGAACGAAAGCGTTACCATCGTCGAACACAGGAGAATGAGGCTGATGCCTGAGCCTAGGATGACCAGGCCGGTCTGGAGTTTTGGAAATTTCCTCTCAATCAACCATAAAATCAGACATGCCGCAACACTTGCAACAGGATACAAAGGCAGAGTACCTCGTGCCATTGAACCACCGGCATTGCCTTGAAGATCAAAATGTGCAGGAAGAAGTTCCGGTAATGAGCTCCATTTTACAATAATGGCAAATGCGTTTACAGCAATTATAAGTATCGGCAAGAACCATTATTTATCATTAATACTGCCCATTTGTTATTATTCGTCAAATTCAATGACAGTACCTTCTGCATGATATGTGAACTTATTCCACACCAAAAACATTTTTACTGAGTTGTGGAAAGTAACATTTACCAAAGCCTGAGATCCAGTAAGGCCGGCAGCCTTTGTCAATTCTGCTACAACATTGTCATGAAGAGCCTTTTTGCTGAGTCCACCGATACCAAATATATATGTTGCAGAAACCTCAGCATCCACTGTCTTGACAATATGAAAATTCTTCTGTGATAAAACAACATTCGTCTGATTCTGGTTAGCATTGAATGTGAGATTCGAAGTTACACCACAACTTGCAAGAAGGAGAATAGCTCCTAGAGCCATTGCAAACCTGTATAAAAGTTTTTTCATGATTCTAACTTATCTTATTGATATTCTCATTATAAATGCAAATATAAGTTTAATTTATATTCCAACCTAGAAATACCGACATTAAAATCAGGTCTCTGTCGGATAGAAATAACAAATATATACCCCTTTCATTTCTCACTCTTTTTATGTAATTTTACATCGACAAATCTAAAGCATATGAACCTTGAATTTGGTCCCTTAAATCGCAAAGAACTCCGTCAGGCGGCAGAACTGGCAGCTCGCGCTTTTAGCGATTACGAGTATTTTACAAACTGGTTCCCGGACAATGAGGAACGCGCCAGGGTGGAGATATCCATTATCTGGCATGCATATAAGACCAACTTCAAGCGGGTTCATCAACTCTCAGCCAGATTGGACGGAAAGATTGTTGCGACAGCGGAACTCAATGATCCGGATTACAAGGATCCTTCGGTCTTTTCCTATATTCTCCATGGATGGCTCAACGTATATAAGGCCGCTGATAAGAAGACCATTGATGATTGGATAGCTATGGATGAAGCTGCCGGGCAGCCTTGTCGCGATTACCAGAAGACAGCTCCTGCTATATGGTATGTAAGTTCCCTGAGCGTAGATCCCGTTATGCAGGGCATTGGCCTTGGAACTCAATTAATTGACTACTATGAGAATTATATCCGCGAACGTGGCGGCAAGCAGGTGGTATTATTTACCAGCTCTCAGAAGAATCTGAACTTCTATCTCAAGCGTGGATATGAGTTATTCGATGAACGTGTGTTTGAATACAACGGCCACGAGATGGGAAGTTGGAGCCTGAAGAAGGTTCTATATATATCATTAAATCGGAATCAGTCACATGAAAACTGAAGTAAATCCACAGGATACAAATTCTCCTATGCTTGTGGTGACATTGACCAAAACCTTTGACGAAAGCAAGCTGAACAGAACATTATTGACACAAGCATTGATTAAATTTCTCGCTGGAATCATATTGACAGGATTGCTGGTGTTTCTGCCTGCTGGATCTTTTGCCTATTGGCAGGGCTGGCTTCTTATGGGCGTCCTGTTTGTGCCGATGTTCATAGCAGGAATCTTCATATTTGTCAAGAATCCCGAACTGCTCCGCAAAAGGCTGAATGCCAAGGAGAAAGAAAGTGAGCAGAAGGCAGTCGTGGCATTGAGCGGTCTGCTGTTCTTAATATCATTTGTTACAGCAGGTTTGAACTGGAGGTTCAACTGGTGGATGTTGCCGGACCTGGCAGTATGGACAGCCACTGGCCTCTTTATTCTTTCATACATATTATATGCAGAAGTATTGAGAGAAACGGTTCTGGCGGCCGATCTTCACGGTTACAAGGAATATCAAGCTCGTGTTAACTATAAGTTAATCCCTTTTATCTGGTAAAGCTGCTGTTTATGAAAAAAACTTACATTACTTCTTTGTTGCTTTTATCTATTACCCTCACATCAGGGATAAATAAAGTACAAGCACAAAATCTACAGTTCTTCTATGATGCCGGTAGAGGATGCGCCACATCAACGGTAGAAATGTTCCGTCCTGATGCAGGAGGAAGCACATTCTTCTTCGTTGACTTCGACTATACGCCTAAAGCGACAGGGGCATATTGGGAAATTGCCCGTGAATTTAATTTCTGGCAGGACTCGAAGTTCAACTGGTTGTCCGTTCATCTGGAATACAACGGCGGACTCAGCGTAGGAACCGCGTTCAACAATTCATTTCTGGGAGGTCTGACGTATTCAGGTCATTCAAAGGATTTTACAAAGACGTGGTCCCTATCTGCAATGTACAAGGCAATCCCAGGAATGACAGATGCCTTAGGCAAGTCTCAAATACACGGATTTCAGGTAACAGGTGTATGCGAGATAGGCTTTGCTGAAGGCTGGTGTACTTTCTGCGGCTTCTTTGACTTCAGCAGAGAGTTACGTCCATGGCAAGGTACAAAGTATATCTTCATTACAGAACCCCAGTTCTGGGTGAACCTGAATAAGATTAAAGGATGGGAACAGATCAATCTCAGTGTCGGTGGAGAGTTGGAGCTTTCGGCAAACTTTGTTGCAAAAGGATTCCATGCAATGCCGGCCGTAGGCGCAAAATGGACTTTCTAAACTGAAAACG
>JAEIGA010004707.1_pt1 | contig 21065 bp, 15 predicted proteins | sample 9270691 | NCBI WGS metagenome assembly JAEIGA01 (sample SAMN17057246, study PRJNA624740) | gut metagenome | biome: biome; isolation source: fecal sample | host: Bos grunniens | place: China: Xizang | collected 2019 | reverse complement strand
AGGCGCACGGCCTTCAACGAACGATGCGAGGTCGATCTCAGAATCGCTCTTAAAGATCCTTACGGTTGCATCTTCAACGCCGTCGTTATTGTTATCTTCTGACTCGTTGCGGTAAAAGTGCTCGTAGATGGTAACCGTTACCGGTCTGAAGTTATCGTCATTGAGTTTGTATTCTTCAGAGATGTCGTTCCACTCTTCATCAACAGCTTCGATAACGGCATCGTGCGCTTCGGAATATGCTTCATCTACGGCTTCTTTAAACTCATCTGAATTGCGCGCTTCCTCAAGAGCACTGTCGAAATTCTCTTCCATCGCAACATCGATGTAGCTTTGGATCATGTCTTCATCAGTTACGCCCAACGCTGCGCACTGGGTACGGATGCCTTCTTCGATCGCTTTGCTGACCTGTTCATTGAGTTCTTCTTCGATCGCATCAGCAACTTCCTTGTCGGCTTCCTCCATGCCTTTGTCGATGAAATATTGTCTTACGTCAGCCTTTTCGCCGGTGCTGATGTTTTCGAGAAGCTCAGACGAAGCGCGGTGAGAAAGCTCAAATGAACCGTCTTCGAGGTTGAGTTCTGTCTTGCCTGAATCGATTGCGGAAACCATGCTCTCACGGCCGACATACATGCCGGAGATGACACCGATCATGCCAACCATGAAGAGAATGATTACCAGATATTTGTGCCAGTCAGAAGCGAGTTCTTTTGGAATTCGCTTTATCAACGGATTTCTCATAAGGCCCTCCTCCTTACCACTCGAGCTCGGAAGCCGGGATCTTCTTATCGTTCAGATCGTTATGGCGTACGACACCGTCTCTTAACTTGATGACGTGATCTGCCATGTACTTGATCGCTTCATTGTGGGTAACCATTATTATCGTGCTACCGTACTTGCTGTTGCAGTCTTCGATAAGTGAGAGGATCTCTTTACTCGTCTTATAGTCAAGTGCACCTGTAGGCTCGTCGCACATTAAAATGTCCGGATTCTTGACAACAGCTCTTCCGATTGAAACTCTCTGCTGCTGTCCTCCGGACAACTGATTGGGGTACTTGTATTTGTGATCCTGCAGACCTAATGTGGTGATTACTTCCTCTACGTCAAGCGGCTTGTCTGACAGATATGCGCCTACTTCGATATTCTCTTTTACATTGAGATTCGGGATGAGGTTATACATCTGGAAAACGTAACCCAAGTGCTTTCTTCTGTAGATCGTAAGCTGCTTCTCATCCATGTCTTCGAGCTTGTCCCCTTTAATGCTTACAAAACCCGAATCAGGCGTATCGATGCCTCCGATGATGTTGAGCAGTGTGGACTTGCCTGAACCTGAAGGTCCGAGAAGAACACAGAACTCGCCCTTCTTAACGGTGAAGTTCATGCCCCTTAATACATCCTGCTTTGCTTCACCCGTGCCAAAACTCTTTTTGAGATCTTTGATCTCCAGAAAGTTCTCTTCCATTGTTGTTTCTCCTGACTTTATAGATTTTTCAATTCCCTAAAGCCTTTAACAACAAAAGACCCAAGTACAGCGGGACTATACTTGGGTTATAAATCAATAATATATTTTGCGATCCATAACACATGTATAGTTAAGCTATACATGAGTCTCGCAATTTAAAACAAGCCAGGCACGAGGCCAGGATGTTGACTTGCTACGCCAAAGGCGCTTGCTACTCCCCCATGGGAATTACATTGTGAATTTAGCATATCGCAACTTGAGTGTCAATGGGATATCAGTTAGCAATGGGTAATTTGAGAAGATTCAATAGTTATAGATAAGAAATTCCCGTTTATTTTGTTGATGTGTTTAACCAATATCACAAAACGACACATATATTTCACACTCTCCGTAACATCACCCGGGAAAGAGCTCCGCAGACTGAACCCCTGCAAAATAAGGGCTTTACGGCCTATTATTTAATATAAAAGCTATAGATTATTAATAAGAAGTAACGTGCGTGTGAATGAGTATATTTCTTTACCATGTTAAAATATATTTATTCTTAAAGGAAAGGGCGGTCATTTATGAGGTTAGTTTTATCAGTGGTCTTCTCAATACTGATAATTGTTCTTCTTGTATGCATGTTTTTTGCCAAGAAATCCAAGAAGCCAATCGGAAATGCCGTTTCTTTCGTTTTGGCAGGCCTTATTATTCCTGTCCTCGGAAATCTGATCCTTATCGCTACATCAGACAAAACATATGCAACTTCAGGATGTTACATCTATTTCCTCGGCATGGACATAGCTGTATATTCAATTTGGCATTTCACTCTTGTTTATTGTAAGATGGGCAAGCCGAAAACAATTCTGCATGTACTTATAGCAGTTCTTTTGGGAGCTGATTTTACACAGTACATTCTCAATCCGATATTTCACTTCACATTCAGCATCGAGAAAATCTTAGTTGAGAACAGACCATATTTCAGACTCGTCCCCTATATCGGACAGACTTTTCACAGAATAGTCTGCTACGGATTATTTGTTTCAATACTTATAGTTTTTGCGGTCAAGACGATCAAATCATCATATGTATACAGAGAAAAATACGCTGTAATGTTTTTCTCTATGCTTGCCACAGGCGCAGTAGAAACTTATTACATCTTCTCAAGACAGCCGATGGATACTTCAATGATCGGATTCGGTCTGTTTGGTCTGCTCGTATATTTCTTCTCGCTCCATTACAGACCTATGAAACTTCTGGACAGGATGCTTGCCGGAATGGCATCAGAGATGCCCGATGCATTATTTTTCTTCGATGAGAATGGCAAATGCATATGGACCAATGAGCCCGGAAGAGAACTCATCGGAGTCTCCAAAGACAATTACGATAACATAAAGGATAACCTCAAATATCTGTTTGGAGATGATATTGATTTCAACAGCAGCGGATGGTACAAAAGAGTTACTCTCGGCACAGGCGATGAGACCCAATACACACATCTCGCCATGCGTTCTACTGTAGATGAAAAAGGTCATGTAACAGGTTCTTACCTGAGCATCCGTGACATCACCGAAGAGCAGAACGAGATAAAACGCGAGATGTACAGATCGACTCACGATTCACTTACGGATCTTTACACGAAGGAATACCTGTACGAGAACATCAGCAACAGACTCAAGAGTGACCGCGAAACCGATTATATGGTCGCTTATTTTGAGATTTCCAATTTCAAAGTCGTTAATGATGTATTCGGAAAAGAATTCAGCGATCTTACTATCAAGGATATCGCTAAATTCATTCAGAGAAATGTCACAGAAAAATGCCTTTACGGTAGACTCTCCATGGATTCGTTCGGCATCCTGATCGATAAGTCGAACTTTAATGAAGAAGGCCTTGCAAAGAGACTCGAGAACTATACGGTAAAAGACGAGAATCTTGAGCATCACATTCTTATCCACATCGGTATCTACGATATCGGTCCTGAGGATGAGGTCGATGTTTCCCTGTTCTTCGACAGCGCACGTCTTGCAACAACGATGATAAGCAACAACTATCAGGATCTGATCGTCTATTACGATGACAAATTAAGAAATGAGATCATTCATAACCAGCTCATTTCTAACCAGGTAAAGAACGCCATCGAGACAAGACAGATAAGACCCTATCTGCAGCCCATCGTTGATTCGCGCGGCCTGCTCGCAGGAGCCGAAGCACTTGTAAGATGGATACATCCTGAAGAAGGCTTCATGAACCCCGGCAAGTTCATTCCGGTATTTGAGAGAAACGGCCTTATCGCATCAGTCGACAAGCATGTATGGAGATGCGCCTGCGAGATCCTTGCAAGCTGGAAAGAAAGAGGAATCAACAGCTTTATCTCGATCAACATCTCTCCCAAAGATTTCTATTACATGGACGTCATTGCTACACTTAAGAGCCTCGTAGAAGAGTTCGGTATCGACCCTATCAAGCTCAGAATCGAGATCACTGAGACCGTCATGATGAACGATTCTGTCGACATACTTAAGACAGTCGACGATCTGCGCGCATATGGTTTCGTAGTTGAGATGGACGACTTCGGAAGCGGCTTCTCTTCACTTAACCTGCTTAAGGACATGAACATCGACGTAGTCAAGATCGACATGCAGTTCCTTAAAGATTCCGAGCGCAACATGAAGGCCGGAATAATCATCAAGAACATCATCAACATGGCAGAAGATCTCGGTATAGATACGCTTACCGAAGGCGTTGAGACGGCCAAGCAGTTTGAGAAGCTTTATGCGATGGGATGCAAACTCTATCAGGGTTATTATTTCTCAAAGCCTGTTCCCGTAGAAGACTTCGAAAAACAGTGGTTCGATTAAAGTATCAGTTTCGTGCCACTTCAAGTTCGGGATGGTTTTTCGTATCGTCCGTGATCTCAAGAAGATATCCGCGCTTTTTCTTACCGTCATAGAGATAGCTTACATGGATCATGTATACTGAATCATCCTTCTTGTAAATGTGATTCTGGGGTGTCTGTTTTTTCTTAAAATCATTCACCCATTCTTCGAAGACTTTTCTCAGATCCTCATCTTCGATGTAACGGTCTGCGTGGTTATTTGCAATCTCCGGGAAGAACTTTCTTGCAACATCAGTTGCGCTTAAAAAGCGCTTTTTAAAATCAAGTGAGATATAACCGAATCCGCCGTCAGCAAGAATGGAACTGCTGACCATGACATCGACCTTGTAAAGGCCCAAATTGTTCATTACAAACAGGAATCCGATCTCGATGAGAAGATCCGCCAGTGCCATCCACTCGATATCTTTTGTGAAAATGCGTCCGACAAAGAAAGCAAAGATCGATATCATCTGTAAAAACGCACCGACAACAAGATTCTTTCTTGAGACATTGGGCTTTTCGATCCAACCGTATATCAGGGCAAAGAAAGTTAATACAAGGAATATTCCGATCTCGATATAGAACAGGATATGAAGCGGACCGTATTCTTTTATAAGAACCGTAGCGCCGTTTCTGAATTCAATGTCAACACTCTTGTAGAAGATCGGGCTGTATCCCGCCGTCAGGACAAGGCAATAGATTCCCGAAGTAAATAAGATCATGAGGTATCTGACCCATTTCGGAAGCTCGATCTTGCATACGGATAAGATCATGAAAAAGCCTGCCAAAGGCAGATAGCATCCTCCTATATAGAGGAATTTATAAATGACCAGTGCTTCCCTGACATCACGCGAGAGCGCGAGAAGGACATAGCAGAACTGTGACAGCAGCGCCAGTATGAAGATTATCGAATACCGGAAAGAAAAGTATCTGCGCTTAATGAAATAGTATATTGTGCAGCATATAAGCGACAATACACACATTGAAACATAGTAAGCGAGTACCATAACTACCAGACCATCCTCGAAATTCTAAACAACTCTCCTGATAAAAGAATTGCATACAGAGTATACTCTATTTTTTAAAAATATCGAGAACGGAGCCATTTTTGCCTGGGAGGCTTCTCAGCAGGTGATGAGCAGATGTTCGTTAGCTATGTCGTTATATACCCTGCATTTTCTCCCCGACACATCAAATACATGTACTATGTCAGACAGATCTGTCTCCTCTACGAACTCACCGGCAACATCAGGCGAAGATGAAAGCTTCTCCGGGTGGAAATGGACCGTATTAACATTGTTAAATACCGCCGTATAGAGGATCTCAGCCTCAACAAGATCCTGGAAGATATGGCTTCCGTAAGACAATTCCGGGTTGTATCCCGCCCTCGTTTCTTCCGTCTCGCAGATTATCTCGAAAGCGCTTATGTCAGCAAACGAAGTGGGCACTCCGAGCTCAGGAGATGTCGTACCGACCCTTCCCGGAACGATCAGCATCATGTGCTTGCCAAGATCCCTGTAATGCCAGTTGAGCTTGCCGATGAGTCTTGCGACTGCCGGCTTATCCTTGTAAGGCATGTTGTAGTAATTAACCGGATCAACATAAACAACGATATCAAGTTCTGATGCCTTCGACATACCCATCGAAGAGCCTTTGCTCTCAAGAAGGATGTTTTCTTCCGCAATGCCTTCAGGGATCACGGTACCCGAAGACGTCTTCTGGATCTGAAGCGGACGGCACTGGAGAAGGTCAATGGAATAATCGCCGTTATCGGAAATGTTGATGGTAAATTCCGTATCAACGGGATACTCATATTCATCCTGAATGCAGCGGAGCATGCGTTTCATCTGTTCCATCAGCTGCTTATTCGCAACAAGGCCTTTGCACGAAATGAACTTAATCTGTCTCGGCCTGCCCATCTCGCGGAATCTTGATTCAGCTTCATAGTCGTGCTCGAGGAGAACATTTTCGAGATACCTGGGGATATCAGCTTCGAGCTTGTCGTATGTCAGCTTCTCGAGCTGATGTGAAGACATGTTGATTATCTCGGCCTTTCCCTGTGAAAACTTGTGCTTATCCGCAGAAGACGAATAAGAGGATTTCTCGGGCATATCGAGATTAACGATCCTGGGATAAGAGCCTTCGGTCCTGTCTACTGCCGAAGTGCCGAGACCCATGACGAGCCTTAACATGCCTGCAGCGGGATCGGAATCTTTCATGACCCTGTAAGGACTGTAAGAATAACCGACGCCTGCAGCACACGGCATGTAATAAGAACCGTAGTAAGAACCTGATACGCGCTGTATGAGCAGAGCCATCTGCTCGTCCCGTTTATCAAGTCCTCTTCTCTTACGGTAATCAAGAGCGGAGAGACTCATCGAACTTGCGTAAACTGTCTTTATCGCATTCTCAAACTCGGCAAGACGTTCTTCAGGCGTGCCTCTGTTAACGCAGAAAACGGATTCATATTTACCAGCAAATGCATTGCCGAATCCGTCCTCAAGGATACTGGAGGATCTGATAATGTACGGATCCTGACCGTAGTAATTAATTATCCTCACAAACTGCTCACGCATCGTGGAAGAAAACTCGCCTTCCATAAGTCTGTTCGCAAACTCGTCTGCAAGCGTGAAATAACCTTCGTCGGTGCGCTGCTTTACACGCAGGTCCCAAAGATTGTTATCAACGATATATGTGTAGTAAAGATCAGAACCCACATAGAACGAATCGTGTGGTTCGAGATATTCGGCGATGTCCGGTTCCCTGTTTCTGATAATTGATCTTGCAAGAAGCATGCCGCATGCTTTGCCGCCTATCAGGCCGGTACCTATCATGTGATCTCGGACAGCGAAATAATCTTCGGGCGTGAAATTTCTCTTAACCATCTCACGCATCTTCTCGTCACGGGTCATCATGATGTTGCACATCCTGCTGCACTCTTCGGTTATCTCCATGCTGCTCTCGTGCATTATCTTGGTCTTATTGAAGAACCTGTCCCATGAGTCCGAAAACTGTTCTTCAGCAGAGCGCTGAGCAAGTCCCAATGTCTGATAGAATCTGGAAGATTTTACGCCATCAAGTATCGGCTGGAATCTTCCCGTATCAGGCTCATAGGTGTGAGGCAAAAACATCGTATCTGAATTTCTGTTCCACACTTTCTGAGGACGCACATAAACGTTTCTGCTGTCAGAATAAACATCTATAAACAGTTGAGTCGTATCAAGTATCTTGTTGATCGCATGAACCGAATGCTTGCCTCTTATTATCGGGAAGAAAGCAACAGTATCGAGAATGAAAAGAAACGGACAGGTTACCTTAAAAAAGTTGCCCATCATGAGATCCGTCGCCCATGCAGTCTGAAGCTCGGACAGGCAGTCGAAAACATAGAATGCATCAAAGCCTTCCTTTTCGATCACGTTGTGAATGTCAACAGTGAACGTTTCAAAGCGGTGAGACAAAGGTATCTCGACAGTCTTTACTTCAGGTCTGTCTTCAACGAGCGGTTCGTGACTTGCGAATCTGAAATAGATTATGTTGCGCTTGTCTTTAATTGCCTGCTCGACATAAGGTTCCATGAACAGTTTAAACTGCGACAGGTCGGATACACGCCATACGACATTGTCGCCAAGCCTGATGTTATCGAATGCCTTATCCATCTCAGGGATACCGCTTAAGATCCTGTCAAATGCAGCCATGGTAACCTCCTCCTATATTTTTCAGTATAAGGTGTTAATAAACCAATAAGGCATACTTTCTCAGAATAGAAACAATGCACCAAAGGCATTGTTTCCGATCGTTATACTGCGTTAATAAAAGCCGTGATATAATATTTGACGGGATAATAAGGAGGATAGAAACATGAATAACCATTATTCGGATTACCTTAAGAAAAACGTTTCCGTAAAAGATCTCACATTCAACGAGATAGGTGCGGAAGACAAAGAACTTCTTAAAGCCGTTAAAAAGGCTCACATCAAATCGAATACCGGATTCCTGATCATACTGTCGATCGGTCTTATTGCATGCATGTATTTCTTCGCAAGTTTCATCATCACTCCGGCAGACATGCTCATCGTTAAGATCATTTCACTGCTCATTACAGGCGCAGGAATCTGCGGCTGCGCAATGCTTATCTACGAGATCATTGCAGGCATCAAGGGCATCCGCAAAGGCGTGGTCCTTGCAGCTTCGAGAGAACAGGAAAACAAAGACGGAAGAAACACTTCTTATCAGTTTGTTTTCGACATTTATATGGAAGATAAAGACGAGACTCTGATGAGCTTTGTCGTAAGCCAGGAAGTCTTCAGCCAGGTTGAACCCGGCGACGGCGTGCTTGTCGTAAAAGCAGGCCGCAAGGTCAAAGTAATGCAGGACCCTGAGCGCAAAGCAGTCATGGACGTAAGCAACATCAAATCAGGTATCTGACATGAAGATAGGCGTTATCCAGGCAAGTTCGCAGTCAGAGAAAAACAAACTGATCTTTGATACGGTCAGCAAATATGCTGCGGACTCTGAAGTTATAAACTTCGGTTGTCTTGATGGCGAAGAAGAAAAATACAGTTACATAGAAATCTCTCTTCTTGCAGGACTCCTTCTTGCAAGCGGTTCGGTAGATCTTATCGTAACCGGATGCTCATCAGGACAGGGCATGATGCTCGCATTAAATAACATTCCCGGTGTTCTGTGCGGATATATTCCCTCTCCCGAGGACGCATATCTTTTCGCACAGATCAACAACGGGAATGCTGTATCTCTTCCTTTGGGCGAAGATTATTCGTGGCGCGGACTTGATAACTTCGATAAGACTCTGGCAAAGCTTTTTTCAGAACCGTTCGGACAGGGATATCCCAAGAGCGAAGCAGAAAGAAAACTTAAAGATACTGCATTGCTCAAAGATATCAGGAACAAGTCACAGGTAAGTGTTTCCGACTTCTACAGGTCTTTAGACAGCGGGCTTATCCGAAAGATCTTTACTAAGAAAGACGTTATTGAATTTGTGATCACCAACGGCAAAGATGAATCTTTGTCAGAGTGGATTACAGAACATCACTGAGCATACTTTCCGTAATGTGCAATGTCATTATTAAGAAGGTCCATAATAACCTGCTTCTGTTCGTCAGTCAGGTCCGATGAATCGATCTCTTTTGCAAAATCCCCATACAGCTTTTCGGCTCCTTCATCGTCACCGGACTTTTTGACTGCAACCATCTTAAAGAAAGCAAGGCTTCTTCTGACCCTCATATAATGATTCATGTTAACTGCTTCCTTTCTGGACGCAAACGCTTCTATTATCCTCTCGCACCACCCGCACATCTCGAGTGCTTCTTCCTTTTCGCCCCACCAGCCGTAGTTCTCGCCGTATGTATTGAGAATGCTTGCGACCAGGTCAAATAACACGATGGAGTTCGCATCGATGTCATCCTTCATCGTCTCAAAACCGCTCTCGAAGAACGTCATCTCCATGCTGAGCTTTTCCCTTATCCTGTTGGTCGAGATGCTCGGCAGAACGTTGATATGTTCTCTTGCGTTATCGAAATCCTTCTCGTGAATATAGATCCACGCCATTCCGAAATGCGTCTTGTCGATGAGCACTTTATCAGTGCAGTGGCCGATCAGATACGCGCCTTTTCGGACGGCATCTTTATACAGTTTTTCTATATGCTCCATGTCATCAGGAAATGCATTTTCGAGAACGGGATCAGCATACATGCTGAGGTTTGCAGTCTCTTCAACATAGTCCTTAATGATCTCAAAACATCCGGGATTAAGTGTTGTCTCAGTTGAAAGATATTCGCTTATCTTAAGCGCTCTTTCCGCTCTGCCTTCGTCACTGTTTTTAAGGCCCGTGACAGTCTCTCTGACGCGTGTGATCACCGCTTCATTCTCTGATAAAGAATCATATCCAAGAAGCGCATCCGTGCTTACACCGAGGACCTGTGCGAGCGGTATCAGCATCGATACATCAGGAAGGCCGCTTTCCGATTCCCACTTGCTTACAGCCTGGGGTGTAACGCTCAAAAGATCTGCAAGTTCCTCCTGAGTAAAGCCCTTGCTCTTTCTGAAAGTCTTAATGTTGTTTCCTATTGTGTTTCCCATTTTGTTTCTCCTGTTCGTCTTGAATCAACCTTGAATGCATTCTGATGATATCGTATTGCTAATCGCGGTGTTTTTCAAACAACGCACAGTTGAACGGGACTCAACCGGTCACATGGAAATATGGTTTCCCAATTGTGTTTTATAAAAAATATTTTATCATAGGTTTATATCAAAAGTTACTTCTGAACATTATCGCTTTATCGTTTCTTCATTGATAACAGATAGTATAATAAGAAATGGAATAACGGTTTTCGGAGTAAGGGAGGTTAGTTATGTTAGGCATATCAGATGAGAATATCAGCGTATATTCTTCGAACGACACCAAGTGTCCGTCATGCGGCGGAAAGCTTGTTTTCGATCCCGTGGGACAGGTGCTCAAATGTGACTTCTGCGGCAACACCTATACTCCGGAAAAATTCGAACTTATACAGCAGCTCCCTGAACTCGACACGGGCGCTGCAGATGAGCGTGAAGATGATAAGTGTGCGATCGTATGTGACAACTGCGGTGCGATGCTTATCACCGACAAGAACACATCAGCAACATGCTGTTCTTTCTGCGGATCTCCTGCCATTATTACCAAGAGACTTACAAAGCAGTTCAGACCGGATTACCTGATCCCCTTCAAGATCACAAAAGAAGATGCACAGGAAAAGTTCATTGAGTTCGCAAAGGGCAAAAAGTATGTGCCGAAAGATTACTTTAACAAGAGCAATCTCAATAATATTCAGGGCATTTACGTCCCCTTCTGGATAATGAGCTCAAGATGCAAAGTCAGCGCCAGAGGAGACGGTCTTAAGCAGCGTGCTGTTTATAAAGACAAATATAATCTGATGTCTGATTTCGACGTTAAATACAACAATGTGCCTTTCGACGGGTCGCTCGAAATAGCTGACGGTCTGATGGAAGCGATCGAGCCGTTCGACATTTCGCAGAGAGTGGCATTTAATTCATCTTATCTTCAGGGATTCTATGCGCAGAGATTCAATCTGACTACTGAAAACCTCTGCGACCGAATCATTTTGCGCATGCAGGAGTACGGACGCGAGACCGCCGCGATGTCTTTCAGCGGCTATGAGACGATCAAGTTCGGAGCATGCGGGGTTAAACCCTACGATCTTGAGCATACTTACGCTCTCTATCCGGTATGGTTCCTTAACTACAAATACGGTGACAAGAATTACATGATCGCGGTAAACGGACAGACAGGCAAAACAGACGGCTATCTGCCTGTAGATAAAACAAGGAGAAGAGCGCGCCTTATAGGTCACAGGGTAGTCGATGCACTTCTCGTTACACTGGTCGTTGCAATATTCTTAGCTTTTCTTGCAGCACTGTTTTTCGCAGGACTGCATTTCATCATGTCCGGTGCAGGCCTGTTCTTCATATTGGCGCTTATTGTTATGGCAGTTCCTATCGGAATGCTGATCATTATGGGATGCATGAATAAATTCTCCGGCTGCGCAAAGTTCGAACCGGTCCTTGAATTTGTTACAAGGCCGATAACAAAGCTCTCCGCCAAGAGACACGATTCGTACATTGAGCTTCTGAACGAGACCAACATGGTCGTAGGCCCGAGACCTTCTGCAGAGACTTACTACGATTCAAAAGCCAAGATCAAATTCGAGAACTCAGAAATATACAGCAATCCTGAGATATAAGCTTTAACCCGAAAAGAATAAGGGGTGTCCCGCCTGCAAAGCTGAGACACCCCTGTTTTTGCACTAAATGCTTTTCAGCCCAATCCGCCGCCTTCTTCGATATAGCAGACTGCGATCTGCTTTTCGGCATCATAAGAAAGAGTGAAGTTCATATAGCGTGCGCTGTCTGAAGGAAGGATCTTAACCTCAGGTTCAGGTCCTCTCCATGCACCCTGGTATACGATGTTTCCTTCATCGTCCACACTCTCAGTCCAGAACTCATCGTATGAAACAGTTTCCTGTCTGTGTTCTTCTCTCTCGTAGTTGATAAGATCGAGTTTGTTATTCATGAATCCTGAAAGCTGGTCTTCATCAGCCTTGAAAACAAGGATCCTGCTGAAGTTTGAATTCTCCGGACCGCCTGTAACGTAGCTTACATAGAATCCCTGAGAATACCAGTCTCTTGAATCGAGCGGAGTATATGCATCGACATACTGGCCGTCTTTCTCGAGATCATAGATATAAAGATCCTGCTGTGCATAGAAATTGGCAAGCTCATTAAGATCCGGATCCTCATAGTAATCTGCAGATACGATTACAGAATCATAGTATTCATCCTGTGCCTGATCATAACTGGTTATTGCTGCGATTACTTCTGCTGCTTCTGATTCAGACATGTCGTCAGTCGGGATCATTCTTTCATTTCTGCCTTCCTGATCGTAGTCGTATCCGTCTGTAGCATCTGACGGAACCTCAATGTTAAACATGCTTCTGATGCTTGCCGAAATGGCATTCCTTGTTGTAGGGATAGCCAATAATGTTCCCATGGTTGCAACCACTGCTGCAGCTGCAATACCAACCTTTGCGCCGTTTCCGAGGCGCGTTCTCTTTGCAGGCTTATTCTCGAAGCCCATTTCTTTTTCCAATGCTTTTCTCATTTCCATTTTCCTATTATCATCCAAGTGAATCTTTTCGAATGTTTTTACATATTCATCCTGCATATTTGCGGCCCTCCATGAAACGTTTCCTAAGGACGTCTTTTGCTCTCGTAAGTCTCATTGATACAGCTGACGGAGTAATGTTCAAGATGTCTGCTATATCATTTAATGAGTAGCCTTCATAGTAATGAAGATGTATTGCCGATCTTAGCGTATCAGGAAGCTCAGCTACAGCTTCCAGCATTTCCGTATCGTTCTCATCAAATTCCGCTTCTGACCCTACCTCAGCCGCATCTTCAAAGGGTGCGCTGAACACGAAATTTCCTGAACCCAGGAAATCCCTGCACCTGTTTGCGACCATGGTAAGGATATATGATTTTTCTTTACCTTTAGTGATGGTGATATCGGATTTAATCAGCTTTAGAAAAACATCCTGAACAACATCCTCGGCATCAGGTTTTGATCCAAGATATGAATATGCAAGACGGTAAGCATCGTCGGCATACATATCAAAGAATCTCAACACAGATTCATTGTTCATTTGGTAAACCTTCCTTTTCCCGTATTTGAGATCTCACCTATAAGACGAACGGGAAATGAGTTTTCACACATGATATTGGAATAATTTATGATCGTTCAAGGATCTTTCCGGACAGCTCCTTAAACTCGCTGACAAATACGGAATGATGTTCCTTTACAAAATCCATATCATTTTTGCCTGCTGCATCCTGGAGTTCTTTTGCCTTGTCAGAAAGATCATCGGCACCTACCATCCTGGATGTACTCTTAAGCGAATGGATAAGAATCTCATAATTATTGAGATCATCGTCTTCAAGGAATTTTTCAAGCGATCCGCACTTTTCTTCAGCGCTGTTTGCATAGTCTGTAAGAAGCTCCAGATAGAAGTCTTCCTCGTCGCATGCATATCCGAGACCTGCATCAACATTAAGTCCGAGCTCACGCATCTTATCCAGAGAATGAGATACGTTCTTTTCTTCGGGCATATTTGTCCTGACGGAGATAACATCGGCAGGCAGATAATTCTTAAGTGTCTTCTCGAAATCGTCGATCATGATCGGTTTTGAAAGATAACCGTCAAAGCCTGCTTTCAGATACTGTTCCTCAGCTCCGACAACTGCATTAGCTGTCAGAACGACGACTGCCGTATCCTTAACAAGACCCTCATTCCTCAGGGCATCCAGAGTCTCAAAACCATCCATTACAGGCATCATGTGATCGAGGAAAATAATATTAAATTTTTCCTTTCTCGCACACTCGAGTGTTTCCATTCCCGAAGCACATGTAACGGGCTCAATGCCGAATATCTTAAGGAAGTTTACTGCAACCTTGAGGTTCATGGCATTGTCATCAGTAACAATGATCTTCGCATCAGGTGCATACAGACGCTCTGAATCATCGCGTGTAACAACACTCGTTTTTCTCTTATCCTCGTATTTGCCGAGAGGTGTAAAGTCTACAACGCGCAATGATATATCAAAACCGAATGTGGAACCTACGGAATACTCGCTGTGAACATCAAGTTTGCTGTTCATCATATTGAGGATCTTAACGACAATGGAAATACCAAGACCGGTTCCTTCGATATGACGGTTGCGTTTTTCCTCGATTCTCTCAAACGATTCGAAAAGCTTGCCCAGATCTTCTTCCTTGATGCCGATACCCGTATCTATGACTTCGAAACGCAGCCTGACGTCACCGTCATCGATTCCGACAAATTTGATGCTCAGCTTAACGCTTCCCTTCTCCGTATATTTAACGGCATTCGTAAGAAGGTTCATTATTACCTGGCTGAGTCTGACATCGTCACCATAAAGCTTAGTAGGAATGAATTCTTCCACATCGACGATGAACTCAAGGCCCTTGGCACGTGCACGTTCGCTTATTGAATTTACGAGACTTGTTATGAACTCTGCCACATCAAATTCAACCGGAACAAGAGTCATCTTGCCGTCTTCGATCTTAGAGAAATCGAGAATGTTGTTAATGATCGAAAGCAGCGTGTTTCCTGCACTCTTGATGTTGGATGAATACTCAAGGATCTGATCGTCCGTTGACTCTCTCAAGATCATTTCGTTCATACCGAGAACGGCATTGATAGGCGTTCTGATCTCATGTGACATATCTGCAAGGAAGTCACTTTTCGCTTTATTTGCGGTGTCAGCGGCAGCTTTCTCGAGCATGAGGATCCTTGCTTCGTACTCTCTCTTCTGCTCAAGTACATTCATCTCTTCCATGCGCTTGTTGACCTTGCGCTCATGGTTGTATGCCATGATGTAGAATGCTGAGATCAATGCGAAAACAAGAAGACCGACAAGTACGCTGACGATAAGAACGGTAAACGTATCCTTAAAGAGAGCTCTGCTTTCAACTACGATTACAAGATGCCACTGCAGCAAGATCTCATCGGTAAATACAGTGCACTTTTTGCCGTCGATCACCATGTCGAAATTTCCTTTATCGACGTTCATGACCTTATCGTAAAGATCGGCTCTGTCAGGATCTGTGCTGTAATCCTCACCCTTCTCCTTGCCGTCACGGTGTGCGATGACAGTACCGTCGTAGTTAAGGATAAATGCATAGCCGTTGCCGTCTATCTGGAGATCTTCAACAGTCTCCTGCACTCCGGTAAGCATAAGGTCCATGCCCAATACGTTATCAGTATTGGTAAGAGCTTTACATACAGAGATATATACATCGCCGGTCTGTGTATCTATATAAGGATCTACGACGACAGCCTCACCGCCTGCCTTAACCGCATCCTTATACCAGTCTCTTTCAGTGGGATCGTAACTTTCCGGAGGCACCCAGCCGACACCGTCGACATACTTGCCGTTGATAACGCCGTAAAGGCCCGTATAGCTGTCGTCAAACTGGTCTGCGATATTAACCGACTCACGGGTAAGATATTCGGCTATCTCTTCTTTTGTGGCGCCGTTAGCGACCATATGGTCAACCGTATCGGCAGCAACCCAGAGAACCGATCTTGCATTCTCAAGGTAATTCTCAAGATCCGTCGAGACTGCGGAAGTCTTGTCATTACCGAGTTCATTAATATATGTGTAAGACGTTTTATACATCAGACTGGTCGTATAGGTGACAAGCAGTGCCATCATGACAAATGTCACGCCCAGCGTCAGAAATAACGTCCTGCGGTTATTTTTCATATAATCCTCAAAGCATCTGTTTTTACTATACTGCTTTAAATATTATAATATACTTGATATTTTTCAATCTTTTTTTAATGAACAAAATTGAAACGCAAAGAAAATGGACACTTTCACTCATTTCTGTCCCGAGCACACCGGAATGCTCATTGCCATTGCTGTCCTGACGGTTTCAGGCCTCATTTTGATGCGTAAAGTCAGCTCGAACACTGCTGTTAACACTTTGCGTATCCTCTCTGTTGCCGTCCTTATCGGTGAGGCCGTACAGGACTTCCTTCTCGTGTCAGAAGGCGGTGACATTATGAACTTTCTGCCCCTTCACCTCTGTAATCTCGGCATTTTCCTGAATCTCCCGGCTTCTTTTACCAAAGGCAGAACCCAGTCGTTCTTCGCCGAGATCTCGCTTGTCCTCATAATGCCCGGCTCTGCAGGCGCGCTCCTCTTCCCTGACTGGACATACAGGCCGTTCTGGTCCTATCTTCCGCTTCTGTGCTTCTTTACGCATTCATTAACTCTCTTCATTCCGCTTGCTTTCCTTGCACTCAGGAGAGTTTGCGTCTCTTTCAGACACTTCCTGTATTCCTACCTGTTTCTGGCTTTAACCGTCCCTCCGATATATCTTTTGGATAAAAAAATCGGCCAGAACTACATGTTCCTCATGTATCCGCCTTCAGATTCCCCTCTTGAATGGATTCATAACATCACCGGCGCCCAGTTTTATATTCCCGGCCTTTTAGTCCTTGTTACCGCGGTACTGCTTTTCGAATACCTGATATACGAGGGCGCCCGAAAAGTATTCTCCAGGTAAATACACGCCAAATAAAAAGCCCCCGGACCGGCGAAGATCCAAGGGCCTTTATAAATATTTGATCTCAAATTACTTTATCGGAACCATTGTCCATTCGATCTGTTCAGGAATATCCTTCATATTTGCCATGGCTGCATCCTTGGTCTGAGTGAATTTGTCCATGGCTTCCTGATCGTGGCAGGTTGCAGCATCGCTGTCGTAAGCTGATCCGGTAAAGTGATAGTTGTCACCTTCGAAAAGAGAATACTTGGGGATCGGGATGCCGTTGTCATCGGTTCCCTCATACTCGGTAATGAGCTCACATACCGTATCCATCTCTTTTGTAACACTGTTATATTTGTAGATCGTGTCAATATGGAGGGCTGCTCCGCCTGATCCGGAGTTAACAAACATGCAGCCTCCGACATAAGTCAGAATGCTTCTTTCCCAGCCTGCCGCAACGATCTTGTACTCGTCTTCACCTGTCATGGTAACGAGTCCCTCAACATTTATATAGGATACACCGTCCTGCTCATGAACGTAACCGAAAATGAGCTCATCAGTGCCGTCCTTGTCGATATCCAGGAGAGTATAAGCAATATAGTCGCCGTATTTTGTGGTAAGAAGTCCGACTGTGCCTTCAGGCGGGATGACCGTATCGCCCTCATAGTCAGGACCGTAATACCAGGTATCAGTGGGATTCATGATGGAATTCTGATAGTCTGAAATGAATCTCTCATAGGGATTAACCTTGGGAGCAGTTGTTGTCGTGGCAGCTTCAGTAGTTGTTTCGGAAGTTTCCGTTGTTTCTAAAGTAGTCTCAACTGTTGTCTCTTCAGAGCTTTCAGAAGTCTGTTCTGCCTCAGGCTTGGACTCAGCCGCAGTCTCTTTTGTATCTTCCGGTTCTGTCTTTCCCGTAGCGGCACAGGATGCAAAAGCAAGTGCCATGGAAGCGCAGAGCAGTGCGGAAACAGCCTTTGTAAGGATCATTTTCTTCATTATCTTCACCTCTGTTCATTATCCCGGGCAAAAAGCCCACAGTAAAAATATCACTCAGGTCACTTTAAAAGTTGAAAACGATTGACCAAAAAGGGACTGAGATATGGAAATAATGTTGTCGTATCAGACATAAAAAAGGAAGCCGTTGAATGAAGTGAACCCCCGAAGTTGGACAAACTTCGGGGGTTCACTTCAGTTGAAGACATCCTTTTCTATCTGATTATTAAAAACTGATTACCCTTGTAAGTATTCCCTTCATCTTTCCTATGGCGATTCCGTAGTTGGTCATTGGAATCCCCAGTTCTCTGGCCTTGCGGTAACGGCTTGCGACTTCGGTCTCACCGAGCATGCACGCGCCGCAGTGAATGATAAGGTCATAGGAAGAAATATCCTTAGGGAACTCAAGTCCTGAAGTAAACGAGAACTCAAAGTCCTTGCCTGTATATTCCCTGACCCAGCCCGGAAGCTTGACGGTTCCGATATCCTCACACTGACGGTGATGGGTGCAGCCTTCACTGATAAGTATCTTCGCACCATTCTCAAGTCTGTCCAGCATATTTGCACCTTCGATGGACTGATCGAGAATGCCCTTGAATCTTGCCATAAGGATGGAGAATGAAGTAAGAGGTATTTCGGCAGGTACGATCTTGGATACCTTGCCGAAAGCCTGGCTGTCTGTAATTACCATTCTTACCTTACCGACTTTTTCAAGAGCAATTGCCAGCTCTGTATCCTTAACTACAACAGGGATCGCGCCCTTGCCCAAAAGATCGCGGATGACCATCTGCTGAGGAAGGATCAGTCTGTCCTTCGGAGCCGACTTATCGATAGGAACAACGAGCACCACGAGGTCGCCTTCTTCAACGAGATCTGAAACAAGGGGCCGTGATTTGCGCCGGCTTATGATGACCGCAACTTTCTCCTTGAGTTCTTCGATGCCCTCGCCTTTAAGAGCGCTCACAGTCATTGAGTTTTCGATCTCAGGAATCTCAGCACCGAGATCGCTCTTGTTGAATACTACAAGATAAGGGATCTTGCGCTTTGTAAACACATCTATGAGCTGCTTTTCGTCGTCACCCAGACCGGCACTTGCATCAACTACAAGAATCGCGATGTCAGTCTCATCGATAACACGGATACTGCGCTCAATGCGCTGATTTCCGAGTGTTCCCTCGTCGTCGATACCTGGTGTGTCGATAATTGCAACAGGACCTAAAGGCAGCAGTTCCATCGTCTTTCTGACGGGGTCCGTCGTCGTACCTGCTACATCAGATACGATCGACAGTTCCTGTGAAGTGAACCTGTTTACAAGACTTGATTTGCCTGCATTGCGGCGTCCGAAAAATGCAATGTGAGTGCGTTCCATAAGGTACCTCTATCAGAATCTGAAGTCGCGCTCACCATTCTCGATTGCAACGAGTCTGTCGCGGAGAACGGCACGTGCCTTCTCGTTAGTTACGTCAGGAATGTTCTTCTCGATGAGGATCTCGCCTGCAGCTCTTGTCTCGGGAGATGCATAGTCAACGAGATATTCTTTCAAGGTCATGAGAGCGTTAGGAAGGCAGCAGTTCTGGATCTGCTTAGCCTTGCAGAGCGCCATGAATCTGTCGCCTGTTCTTCCCTCGCGGTAGCACGCCGTGCAGAATGAAGGAACATAATCCATGTCGATGAGCCACTTCATTACCTGGTCAAGAGTACGTGTGTCGGATACGTCGAACTGTGCTGTCTCGTCGACTCTCTCTTCGTGAGTGTAACCGCCGACAGAAGTTCTTGAACCGCCGGAAATCTGTGAGATGCCGAGGTGGAGAACACGCTCTCTGGACTTCTGTGATTCACGTGTGGAAACGATCATGCCTGTATAAGGAACTGCAATTCTGATGCATGCTACGATCTTTGCGAAAATGTCATCGTCGATTGCATTGGAGAAATCATTAACGTCGATGTCGTCTGCGGGGCAGAGTCTCGGAACTGAGATCGTGTGGGGACCGACACCGTGAACTGCTTCAAGGTGCTCAGCGTGCATGAGAAGTCCTGCGAATTCATAACGGTACTTATCAAGTCCGAAAAGAACGCCGAGTCCTACATCGTCGATTCCGCCTTCCATTGCTCTGTCCATAGCCTCTGTGTGGTAAGCATAATTGTGCTTGGGTCCTGTGGGATGAAGGATCTCATAAGACTCTTTATGATATGTCTCCTGGAAAAGGATATATGTTCCGATTCCTGCCTCGTGAAGCTTTCTGTAATTCTCAACCGTTGTAGCTGCGATGTTGACGTTTACACGTCTGATCGCACCGTTCTTATGCTTGATGGAATAGATCGTCTTGATGCTCTCGAGGATATATTCGATAGGGTTGTTAACGGGGTCCTCACCTGCTTCGATAGCAAGTCTCTTGTGGCCCATGTCCTGAAGAGCAATAACCTCATCCCTGATCTGTTCCTGTGTGAGCTTTACTCTCGGGATCGTCTTGTTCTTGCCGTGATAAGGGCAGTATGTGCATCCGTTGATGCAGTAGTTGGAAAGATAAAGGGGAGCGAAAAGAACGATTCTGTTGCCGTAGAAATCCTTCTTGATCTGCTCTGCAAGTGCATAGATCTCCTCGTTCTTTTCGGGAATGTCGCATGCGAGCAAAACGGATGCGTCACGGTGAGAAAGGCCCTTGCGCTCTTTGGCCTTCTCGAGGATTGCGTCAATGACTTCGACGTTGCTCTTGTTCTCGTCTGCATACTTAAGAGATTCCAATATCTCTTCGTTGTCGATGAATTCTTCTGCTTTTAATGATTTAGGATCGTACATATTCCATACCTCTTTCTTAAATAAATCGATGTGATGTTGAAGCTTAATGTTCTTTAATGTATCTGACGTTGTCACCTCTGTCGGTGACGATCTCATAGCCGATACTTTCGATTCTTCTCTTAAGACAGTTCATGCATTCGGCAGCTTCTTCACCTGTGCATATTTTGTTGTCATAGAGATCGTATTTTTTCCTAACGCTTACAGGCGACAGATTCGGCATTACTACGTTTGCTCCTGCAAGTATTCCAAGTTCTCTTCCTCTGGGATCGATCGTGCCGAGCGCCGTTGTTGCCGGCAGAAGAACTGT
>JAEIGA010004706.1_pt1 | contig 21065 bp, 21 predicted proteins | sample 9270691 | NCBI WGS metagenome assembly JAEIGA01 (sample SAMN17057246, study PRJNA624740) | gut metagenome | biome: biome; isolation source: fecal sample | host: Bos grunniens | place: China: Xizang | collected 2019 | reverse complement strand
CGCCGAACTAGAAAACGATTTGGCTTCGGTGCTGAAAACTTCGGGTGTAAATGTGGAAAAATCGTTGAAATTGAAAGATTTGTCGAGCAATTTTACCAAGAAATTTTTAGGAAGAAAAGCTAATGTGGAACAAGAGTATTCGCTTTTGCTCCATGATACAAAAACGCTTATGTTGGTTATAAAAAACTTGGATGTAGCAGGTTTTTCTAATTTTGATATAGAGCGTTTGGAGTCTTCCGACATTGAGAAGTGCAAAAGCGAGGTACGAATCGAAGCCATGAAAAATGCTGCGAAAAAAGCGTCGGAACTCGCTGAAGCAGTAGGGCAGAAGGCAGGTCGTGTCATTTATATTCACGAGAGCGGAACAAGTTATTCTTCTCCGCGAAATGTGATGATGTCTTATCGTAGCAAGGCGGTAGACACGATGGAAGAATCAGCAATGCCAGTATTGGATTTTGAGCCGATAAAAGTTTCGGCTACGGTGCTGGTAAGGTTCGAAATTAAGTAAACTAAAAAGGAAATCTTTCGATTTCCTTTTTTTTATAATACTTCAGCTACAACAAAATTGCTTCCGCCTACGAAAATAAAATCGTCAGCCGAAGCATCGTTTTTAGCTTGTGTAAGTGCATTTTGAACACTTTCGTAGCATTCTCCTTTTAGGTTGTAAGTACTTGCTTTTTGTTGAAGTTCGTATTCGTTTAAAGCTCTTGGAATAGAGGCTTTTGTAAAATAATAAACAGCATGTTTGGGTAAAAGTTGAAGTACGGTATCAATATCTTTATCGTTTACCATGCCAATTACAATGCGTAACGTATTGCATATTTGTGCATTGATTTGTTGCGTGAGGTAACTAAATCCACCTGCGTTATGTCCTGTGTCGCAGACGATTAATGGATTTTTTCCAATGGTTTGCCAACGTCCTTGTAGGTTTGTTTGTTCTATTACTTGTTCAAAACCATTTTTTATATCATTTTCAGAAATCTTTAATCCCTTTTTTTGTAACTCATTGAGTGCAACCATTACGGTGCGTTTGTTTTTCTCTTGATAAAAACCTTTTAGTTGACATTCAGGGATTTCTACTTCTGTTTCTTGTGCAAAAAATATTGGTGCTTGTAGTTCGCTTGCTTTTTCTTTGAAAATTTTTTTAATGTTTTCACTCTGATATTCTCCGATAATAATAGGAGTATGTTGTTTGATGATTCCTGCTTTTTGTTGTGCGATTTCTTCGAGGGTATTGCCAAGAATATTAGTGTGATCGTAGCTGATATTTGTGATGATAGATATTTCAGGCGAAATAATATTCGTACAATCCAAAGTACCGCCAAGTCCAACCTCTATAACTGCAATATCTACGTTTTGCTCCGAAAAATAGAGGAGAGCAAGTGCCGTAGTAATTTCAAAAAATGAAGGTTCGATTTCTTCGATTGTTGATTGGTGTTGTTCGATAAAATTGATGACTTTTTCTTCCGAAATCATTTTGCCATTGATGCGGATTCGTTCTCTGAAATCTTTTAAATGTGGCGATGTGTAGAGACCCACGCGATAACCTGCACATTGCAAAACCGATGCTATAAGGTGCGAACAAGACCCTTTGCCATTTGTGCCACCTATGTGAATGGTTTTGTAGTTTTTGTGTGGCGATTGAAATTTATTGTCTAAAAAATAGGTATTTTCTAATCCTGTTTTATAAGCCTTTTTCCCTACACTTTGAAACATAGGTGCGTGCGAATATAAATATTCAATAGCTTCGTCGTAGTTCATTTTTAGTCTTTTAAAAAAGTAATTAAATCACTCGTGTAGTCTATTATTAAGTCTGCTCCTGCATTCTCAAGCTCTTCTTTTTGGCGGAACCCCCATGTACAACCTACGGCATACATTCCTGCTTTTTTTGCGGTTTCTATGTCGATGTTCGTATCGCCAATGTAAAGAATTTCATGACAATCTAAATTTAGTTGTTTTGCAATTTTGAGTGCTGCTGTTGGGTTTGGTTTGCGTGGAATTGTAGGTATGGCACCCTGTACAATGTCGAATGTATTTTCCTTGAAAAGATTTTTTGCTATTTTTTTTGTTAGTTCGTCGGCTTTGTTCGATAAAATACAGATGGCTAATTGTTTTTGTTTTAAAAAATCTAATAATTCTAAAATGCCATTATAGGGGTGTGTTTTGTCAATACAATGTTCGTTGTAGTAGTGCAACATTTGTTGATAAAAGATGTCAACATCTTTGGTCATTTGTAGATGTTTTGGGAGAGCTCGCTCTACCAATTTACGAATGCCATTGCCAACAAAACGCTTGTAGGTTTCAGTATTGTGAGTTGGTAGTTTGTTTGCTTTTAATACAAAATTCATTGCGTCGGCCAAATCGTTAATAGAGTTGACTAAAGTTCCGTCTAAATCGAATATAATGGCATTGAATTTTTTCATTTAAAATAAATTTAAATATTCGTTTGCTTCAGTATCTGTTATTTCTGTATAAATAGATTTTAGCTTTTCAGATAGTTTAATGTAAAACTTCGAGTTGTTTTCTATTTTGTGAAGATTTTTGAAAAACATTTGTTTGTGGTATAATATTTTATCGCTTGAAAAGTCGTTTTCTATATGTTCCAATACATATTTTCTCCATTCTAGTTCTTCGCAGCATTTTAGAATTTTGCTAACGAATGTTTCGGCAATATCTTCATCGTTAGAAATTATTGGAATTTTAACGGTTTCTTCTTCGAAAATTTTAATTTTTGATAGAAAAAAATCTTTATGAAGATTGAGATTTTCTGTAGTACAATTTTGTTGTATTTCTATCTTGATTCTATTTATATTTATTTCTAATTCAAAGAAAATACTTGAAATAGTTTGTATGAAATTAAGCGTAGATTTGTTGAATGAAGCACTGTTTTTTGTAAAATCTTTAAATAATTCTTGTATGATTTGTACAGCAAGTTTTACATCGAAAAGTTTTAGCAGTAGTTCTTTTTGATAACGTTTTTTCTCTTCTTCTAGGCGTAGGGTTAGTGTGTTTTCGTTTTGATTGTTCGAATAATCTAAAATGTGCGGATTGGTAGATAGTGCACGTTGATTGATTGACGACTTTAAAATAATGCCATCAAACGATCGACATCTACTCAATGCTACATAAACTTGTCCATTTGCAAAAGCTTGCTCTAAATCAAGAATTGCTTTGTCGAATGTTAGCCCTTGACTTTTGTGTACAGTGATAGCCCAAGCTAGCCGTAGAGGGTATTGTTTGTATGTGCCAATAACTTCTTCATTTATCTGTTTGGTTTCTGTGTCGACGTTGTAATTGATATTTTCCCATATTTCGTATGCAACTTTAATGTCGGTTTTAGAATCTTCACAGCGAACCATTATTTTATCATCGTTGAGTTCTGTAATTGTACCTATTTTGCCATTAAAGTATCTATGCGGTGATTCTCTGTCGTTGGCGATGAACATAACGCGAGCGCCTTTTTTTAATGTAAGAGTAGGTTCGTTTGGATAATTTTTTTCGGGAAAATCGCCCGATATTGTTGCTTCAAAATTATATTCGGGGGAGTTTATTTTGCTCATCTCCTCACTATTGATACTATTAGCCTTGTAGTTGTGCGTGGTAAGAATTATATAATCTGAACGTTTAACGTTGGTTAGTTGTCGGTTTATTTTGCTGCTAATAAGTATTTTACTGTTTGTTGACAAATTGTTGTGGCGGATTTCGTTTAAAAGATTTATAAAGTTTTTGTCGGTTTGTCTAAAAATATGTTTAAGCTCTAAATAAATAGGAGGATATTGTTCTATAACTTTACTATGAAAAAAGAACGGCGATTGATAATATTGTGAAAGAATTTGCCACTCTTCGTCTTTTGCAACAGGAGGCAATTGATATAAATCGCCGATAAAAACGACTTGAACGCCACCGAATGGTGTGTTTGGATTTTTCCTGTGATGTCTTAAAACAAAATCGATGCTATCTAATAAATCAGCTCTTACCATGCTTATTTCGTCAATGATAAGCATTTCTAATTCATTGTAGATGTTTTTCTTGGTTGGATTTGCCCGTTGTTTTTTTATTAAGTTTGCAACACCTTCTGCAGTTGGAATAAAAGGTGTAAAAGGTAACCCGAAAAACGAGTGAATAGTAACTCCGCCTGCGTTAATTGCAGCAACTCCGGTAGGAGCAACAATTGCGAGGTTTTTCTGACTACATTGTTTTAATTCTTTTAAAAATGTAGTTTTCCCTGTGCCAGCCTTCCCAGTGATAAAAATAGAACAAGAGGTTAAGTTGGCAAAATCGTTTGCAATTTTGTATTCAAAGTGTTTTTCCAAGTTTAGAAATAATAATCAACGCAAACGCGAGAGATTCTGATGGATTTGCAAAATTCAGAAACTTTTAAATGTGATGGGTGTTTGGCGTAGGATTTCATGTTGTTTTCATTGTCGAACGTTGTGGTTAAAACCATATCATATGAAGACTCGGAATTAATATTGTTGATGCCAACTTCTAAAGAACGCAAAACATCTATTTCGCCAACAAGCGATTCTAATTTTGATTTCATTTCCATTGCATTTTCTAGTTTGGATTTTCCATTCGCAAAATCCTTAAATTTCCACATTACAATATGTTTTATCATAGCTAATATTTTTTACAAAAATAGAAAAAAACGTGTGATGAACAATGAAAGTAAATGTGGTAAACGAATATCTTTTTATCTTTGCAAACAAGTGCTATGAATTACCTTTTGTTTGAAAAATATCCTGAAGTTTTTGCGTTTTCTACGGAGAGAAATGGTGGTGTTAGTGTAGGGAATTATACATCATTAAATCTTTGCGACTATACGGGAGATGTGTTGTGTTCGGTAGAAGAGAATCGACAAATTTTTTGTGAGGCAAATGGCATTTCTCAAGATAAATTATTTATGCCTCACCAAACTCATGGTAGTCGAGTAGAGGTTTTAGATGAAGATTTTTTGAAATTGTCAACTGTTTTGCAAAGGCAAAGACTTGAAGGAATAGATGCGTTGGTAACAAATTTAAGAGGCGTTTGTGTTGGAGTATCTACTGCTGATTGCGTTCCTATATTGTTGTTTGATTCTGTACAGAAGGTTGTTGCTGTGGTACATGCAGGGTGGCGTGGTACTTTAGCAAAAATCGTGATAAATGCAATTGAAAAAATGTGTGTTTGTTTTGCTTCTTCACCTGCAAATGTGCTTGCTCAAATAGCACCATGTATTTCTTTTGATAATTATGAGGTTGGAGTGGAGTTAGTTACTCTTTTTCAAAATGAAGGTTTCCCTATAGAGCAACTTTTTTTGTATAGAGGAGCGGAAAAATATTGTTTTGATTTAAAATCGGCTAATAAATTTTTGTTAGAGCAAGCAGGGGTGTTACCAAGTAATATAGCAGTTTCTGAATTTTGTACATTTCGAGATTACGAACGTTTTTTTTCGGCACGAAGATTGGGAATTAAATCCGGAAGAATTTTTTCTTGTATGATGTTAAAACAATGAAAATAGAACAACCGATAATTGTTGCAGATGCGAATATCCCTTTTTTGAAAGGAGTTTTGGATGAGAAAGCGGTAGTTCGTTACTTGCCGGCAGCTGAAATAACTAATGAGCAAGTGCGTGATGCTGATGCTTTAATTGTTAGAACACGAACTCGTTGCAATGAATCGTTACTTGAAAATACGAATGTAAAATTTGTGGTTACGGCAACTATAGGTTTTGATCATATCGATACGGAGTATTGTAGATTGAAAAATATAAAATGGCAGAATGCACAAGGATGCAATGCAGATTCTGTGGGGCAATATGTCGCGTCAGCTCTTTGTTTTTGGGCAAGTAAATATAAAAAGAATCTTTCGGAACTTACATTAGGAATTGTTGGTTGGGGTTATGTGGGGCAAAGCGTGGAACGTTATGCTAAATTATTAGGAATGAATGTTTTGAGAAATGATCCTCCAAGGCAACAAATCTATAAAAATGAAAGTTATGTTTCTCTAGAAACAATAACTTCAGTTGCTGATATTATTACATTTCATACACCTTTAATCACGGAGGGTATTTTTGCCACTTATCATTTGGCAGATAATTGTTTTTTTAACAACTTAAAACGCAAGCCTTTGCTTATAAATTCAGCACGTGGTGGTGTGGTGGATGAACAAGCTTTGTTAGAGGCAATGGATTTAGGAAAAATTTCTGATTGTATTATTGATTGTTGGGAAAATGAACCAAATATAAATCCTGTTCTGTTGGAGCGTTCATTACTTGCAACACCACATATAGCAGGATATTCTGCTGACGGTAAGGCTAATGCGACACAAATCTGTGTACGAGCTTTAAGCCGTTTTTTTGAATTAGGTTTAAATGATTTTGTTGTAGAACTGCCAGAAAAAAATAAACTTGATAAAAATGTTGCATTGCAAGAACAATTGCTTTTTGCATATCCTATTGAAAGAGATTCAATTCTTTTTAAAAAAAGTCCGATGACATTTGAGCAGCAACGAAGCAACTATCCAATGCGACGTGAGTGTGATATAAAATGAAATATCTGTATATTTTTAATCCTGAACATGATTTAGCCTTGGCTAATGGTAATGTAAACTATAAAGCACCGTTGTCAGCAAGGAAGTTTGCCAAGGATTTGTCATGTTTGCCATTGTGGTATGCAGAAGAAGGTGATAGTGTTGTTGCTTCGCAGGAAAATCAAGAATGGAAATTGCAGATGGAGAGACTTTTCCCTGTTATGAAAACGATTTCTTTAGTTGAGTTTCAAACTGACGAAAAACTTTTGCCTTGGGGATGGAATTTTGCGTTGAAAAAAAACTTTGATGGTATAAATGATTCATTTGTGGAAAATGTTGCTTCACATTCACATCGCCGCTGGAGTATTGTTGCAATGAAATTTCTGCACGAGAATTTGACGTTTCAAATTCCTATTGCTGCTACGGAATTGTTTGATAGGGCAGAGGTAGATAATTTTATAAAGTATCAAACGAATACGATATTAAAGGCTCCGATTTCAGGTAGTGGTCGCGGTGTTTGGCGTTGTTTTGGAGCGTTGTCGCAAAGTGCAGAAGGCTGGTGTCAGCGTATATTTATTAAACAAGGAAGTGTAATGGCAGAACCACTTTATGATAAGGTTCAAGATTTTGCAATGGAATTTTGTGTAAAAAATGGGAAAGCTACCTTTTGTGGTTACTCTTTATTTGAAACGGAGGCGATGGGTGTTTATTCTTCGAATATATTAGCTTCAGATACAGAATTAGAGCATTTGTTGACAGAAAAAATACCGCTTGACTATTTGCAAGAGGTAAAAAAGGCTCTTTTGCAGTTTTTAGAGCAAGAATATTCGTTTTATGAAGGTTACCTTGGGGTTGATATGTTATTGTATAAGGAAAACGATCAATTAAAATTGAACCCTATGGTTGAAATAAATTTACGTATGACAATGGGACTTGTTGCTCGAAAGTTTTTTGATCGATTTGTTGCTCGTTCATCAATTGGAGTTTTTAAAATTAAGCATTTTAAAGATGGAAATGATTTACAAACTTATCATCAAGAAATGCAATTAAAATATCCTTTGCAATTGGAAAATAATCGTATTTCTAGTGGTTATCTTTCGCTTTGTCCTATTAATTCAAATACTCAATATTGTATTTCAGTCGAAATCTCAAATCGCACTTAATGAACAAATTGTGTAAAATTTTTAATTTTAAGCGTCTGGCGTTTTTGTTTTCTGGTATATTGTTGGTTCTGTTGATATTAGCTACAATTATAGAACCAGTAATAGGTACAAAAGCCACAATTGAAAAAATATATACTTCGCCAGTAACAATAGCTTTGTGGATAATAACAGTTTGTTGTTCGTTGGCTTACTTGTTTCAGCGAAAGGTGCAAAAAAACATTATTACTATTTTGATTCATTTCTCGTTTGTCGTGATTTTGGCAGGAGCTCTTGTAACGCATATTTTTGGAAAACAAGGTAAACTCCATTTACAGTTGAATGAATCCGAAAATATGTATGTCGATTCAGATGATTTGGTGCGAACCTTTCCTTTTACAATAGAGTTAAGCGATTTTTATTTGGAATATTATAAAGGTACGCGTTCGCCTATGGATTTTGTAAGCAAAATAAAAATAATAGATGACAATCAGGAGACTTTTGGCATAGTATCGATGAATAATATTTTTGTTTATCGAAATTATCGTTTCTATCAGTCGAGCTACGATTCCGATATGCAGGGTGTTTCGTTTGCTGTTAGCTACGATCCGTATGGCATAGTAATAACTTATATAGGTTACGCATTTTTGTTTTTTTCTTTTGTGGCGTTCTTTTTTCAAAAAAATACGATGTTTCGCCAATTGCTTAAAAAGCGTTCGTTATTACTATTTTTTGCAATAGCAATGCCTTTTTTTGTAAAAGCAACTCCCCGAACTTTACAACCAACTTTGGCAGATAAATTTGCACAATTGCACGTTTATTACAACGATCGTGTTTGCCCGTTGTCAACTTTAGCAAATGATTTTTGCCAAAAAATTTACGGTAAAACGTCTTATCAAGGTTTTTCGGCAGAGCAAGTGCTTGTCGGGTGGCTGTTTTATTACGATGATTGGAAAACAGAGCCAATGATAAAAATCAAAGGCGAGAGCGTTCGCAAACAACTATGCATTAAAGGGAAATACGCTTGTTTGAATGATTTTGTCAATTATCGTGGATATAAATTGGAAAAACTGCTTCGAGAACGAACGGATAAGAATGTACTATCTGCTGACGAAAAGTTTAACCTTATCGCAATGATTTCTACAGGAAGTTTGTTTCGTATTTTCCCTTATAAAAATACCGCTGATGAGTTGTTTTGGTATTCGTGGACAGACCGATTGCCTGCCGATATTCCGCTCGAAAATTGGCAAATGATAAAGGGTAGTATGTCGTTTGTTACACAAGAAATAGAGCACGGGCGATTCGCTTCGGCAGCCGATGGATTAGAGCGTATAGGTGAATATCAGAAGGTGGAAGCAGGCGAGGAAAATCTCCCTTCTGAAACACGTTTCGTAGCTGAACAAATCTACAATCAATTGCATGTTACAAAACCTTTGGCTTTTGTTTGTCTTACGTTGGGATTATTGTTGTTTGCCATTTATATCTATTGCTTTAGTACGGAGAGAAAACCGAATCGTATAGTTTCACATTTCTCTGTTAGTCTGTTGTCGGCTGTACTTTTATTTCTTACGTTGTTGATTGTTTTGCGAGGTTTTGTGAGTGGACATCTTCCGCTTTCCAACGGGTTTGAAACGATGCAGATTTTAGCCTGGACAAGCCTTTTGCTCTCGTTGTTGTTCAATAAAAAAATACCTTTACTGCTTCCGTTTGGCTTATGGCTTTGCGGGCTTTCGCTGTTGGTGGCTATGATGGGCGAGGCAAATCCAAAAATAACGAATCTGATGCCGGTGCTTTCGTCGCCACTTTTGAGCATTCACGTGATGATTATTATGCTCTCTTATGCTCTTTTGGCGTTTGTTATGCTCAACGGATTGACAGCGATTTTTTTCCATCTCTTTTCAAAAAACAGCAATATGCAGATTGTTCGTTTGCAAACCGTGAGCCAATTAATGCTTTATCCTGCAGTGTTTTGTTTGGCTGTGGGCATTTTTATTGGTGCTGTTTGGGCTAATCAGTCGTGGGGACGCTACTGGGGTTGGGACCCCAAAGAGGTGTGGGCATTGATTACGATGATACTATATGCATTTCCTATCCATTCAAAATCTATATCGTTGTTTCGTAAACCGATGTTTTTTCATTTTTATGTAGTGTTCGCTTTTTTTGCTGTGCTTTTTACTTATTTTGGGGTAAATTATCTTTTGGGAGGTTTGCATAGTTATGTGTGATTTTTTATTATTGTAGAAAATTAATTGCTTAATATATGAGTGCAAAAATTTATGCATTAACACATTGGGTAAATGACTACTGTCAGAAACAAGCAGATTTTTTACATTTACCTGTAAGATATCACGATGGTTTTTATACTATTGGTGATTACGATATTGATTTTGAACAAGAGTGGTTTGTGTCATGTTTAGTTCATACTACGGCTATTCCTTATTGGGTATACTTTGATAAAGAGAGTAATTTGCGTGAGCAGTATTTTGATTGTATCAGATCTTTAGGTTTAAGAGAAATGTGGGTGTTTTCGGAGTATATGTGTGATTATTGGTCAGAAGATGATAATATTTTGTCTTTAGATGAAGCAATTGGGGAGATAGAGAATGCATTAGGCTATTCTTGTCCTGAATATACAAATGATATTGATTTAGATGTAGGGTATTATCCTATTTATCATGACACGTTTGCTGATTTGTTTGAAGAAGTCGATCGAATAGAGGCTTTATATCAAGTAAAAGTGTTAGGATTAAGATGGCGATTAGATTCAAACAATAAAGGTAAAGTTATTAGATGTTTAAAAGGGAATAGAGTCATAAGCCTAAATTTACTAACAGGTGAAACAAATTTTGAGGATTAAATTTGAATTTATTATGTTACTTGAAAAGTATCGTACAAATATTGATGAGTTAGAGAAAGTGTTAGGTGATTTTTGGAAAACAAATAAAATGACAAACCAAAAATTTGCAAAAAGCACATTTGTATAATCTATAAATAATTTGACTTTTGTTACGCCCATTAAACAAATATTAAATAAAAGAGAATGATTGATAAAAGAGGTTTATATGTTATTATCAGGTGTTTAGCTATCCCTTTAGAGAAGATATGTGAGCTGGCAATTAAAGAGTTTGTCGCAAAATATCGATTTGCTTACACCCGAAGAATAAAAAATAAGTCTCTTTTGTTAGAAATTAAAGAAAAATATAGGAGCAATTTTTATGGGTTGCTTTTTTTGATAAAAATCCTACTCGCTGCAGAACTTGAAAAAATCGCATTCAATGCCTAAACGAATAGGATAAAAAGAAATAATAGAACCAGGCCTTGAAAAAATCGCAACCAATCAGGTCTATTATTTTTTGTCGCTAAATAGCCGCCCCAAAAGTGCGTGTCGCATTTTTACCTTAAAAATAAGGTTGATTCTCGCGGGCGGGGACTTTTGCGAAATCGATTTAATCAATTTGACACGTCTTGCCTTTCACATGCAAAAATAGAAAAAAATGTTTTTTTGTTTTGTAAAAATATGTAAGAGATTTGTTGCTTTATTAAAAAAGCATTATCTTTGCAAACGTTTTTGGGTCCCATAGCTCAGTTGGTTAGTAGCACCTGACTCATAATCAGGGGGTCCTTGGTTCAAGCCCAAGTGGGACCACTCATTGAAAATTAAGCACTTACTATAAGGTAAGTGCTTTTTTTATTAAAGTTGATTTTGTTATGTTTGCATTTGCTGTTTATAAATTAGAAACGTATATGAGAAAAATCGTCATTTTTTTGTTTTTTTTATTTTGTATTTATACTACAAAAGCTCAAAATGCTGATTCTTTATTTAGCTATAGAAGTGAAGGTACATTTTACACATTCTGTCAAGTAGAAGCAAAATGCTCAAATGAAATTGCTAATGAAATAGTAAACGATTTTATTGGACAATTTCGTGGAGATCCAGAATTGCTTTTTGAATGGGCATTAAAAGGCATCGGAAAACAAAATGATGAAGAACATGACGAAATCCTTTTAGAATTAAAACGTACAACTTTCGATCCAGAAACACAAATAGGAGTGATTGTGGCCGATATAAAAATACCGGGATTGCGAACTTTTAAAGATATTGAAATAGAAAGCCGAGTAACTAACAGCAAACTTTCCGATGGATCTAGTGAAATTATTGTTGATATTTTTTATTCTAATATACTGCTTAAGAAAGCTTATGGTGTATATAAAATAATACCAAAAGATGATGAAACACAATTGTTTAACATAACAATAAGTGTTAAATTTAGTTGGTTCTTCGATTTATTTGTTACAATGAAACGTTATTGCTCAATCTTTGAATGGCGTGCAAAGGGCTTTATGGAAAACATGCGTAAAGAAGCAGAACGTCGCCAATCACTCTTCAACAACTAGTGTTACTGCGTCTATTTGCCCACCGAGTGGAGGATTCTTTTTTGAAAGTTGTACTCGTACATGTGTTACTTTAGGATGAATTGTTTTTAAACGTGTAACAATACGTTGTGCTACAGCTTCGAGTAATTTAGAAGTTTTTTGCATCTCGTCTTTTACTACATCATATACTTGTTGATAATTCAATGTGTCATTTAAGTTATCTGATTGTAATGCGGTAACTTCTTGTAAATCAATCGTTGCTGTTACATAAAAATCATTCCCAATAATGCGTTCTTGCTCAAAAAAACCATGATAAGCATAAAAGTGCATACGTTCTAAAACTATCTGCATAGCATATGTTTAATTAATTCGTAATTTTATATATTCTCTCAAATTCCAAAGTTGTTTTTCTTGCAATTTAAAATCCTTTAATTCGGTAGAAACCATTTCAAAAATTTCTTCAAATAAATTCAAATCGGTAGAATATGCTTTTTGGAAAAGTTCTATTGCTCCGTCTACATCTCCTTGATAAAATCGTATAAATGCCCAACGTATAAAATCAATAGTGGAAAATTTATCTATTGTTATTTTTTCAAAATATCGCTCTGCTTGTTCTAGTTTTTCACACAAAAACGAACACCACGCCAAAGAACGTATAACTTGAAGATTGTCAGGATTGAAATAATTTATTTTAAAGTAAAGAGCAAGTGCTTCAGCATATTTTTTTTGCTCGAACAAACAATTAGCAATATTCAAAAGTAGTTTGTAATCTTCAGGGTTGTAGTCTAATAAACGTTGAAAATAAAGCAAAGATTGTTCGATATTTTTCAATTTTTTATAGCAAATCGCTAATTGCCGTAACACCCATTTTTTTTCAGGAGCCGATAATTCAATTTTAGTATAAATATCTACTGCTTTTTCCAATTCGCCAACTCGCTGATATGTATAAGCCAATTTGCATAACAAATCAATATCTTCGCTGTTTTCTGGATTCATACGAGTGTAAAGAGATAATGCTTCTGTATACATCTTTTTTGAAAAATAGAAATCAGCTATTGATAAAATATTTTTTTTATCTAACCATTTCCATAAAAACGTAATGTCGGTAAGTTCGCTTAAATGTAAAAACGGATTGTATGACATTGTATGTTTAAATAATTTATAATAGCGATACAAGTTTTGTATGTAGTTATTCGCTTTTAACGAAAAAGTCAATTTCGAATCTTTAAGCGAACGATCGTTTATGTCAGTTTTTATTTGCTCTATTTCTGTTTTTAAATTATGCTTCATAAAATCCATTTGCGAATCGGGTAATTGCATTAGACTAAAACAAAATGAGTATTTGTCCGAATCGCACATCATATTATTTGACATCAAGAGCGAAAAAATATCATTATCGTTTTCAAATAGTGATTTTATGCTTTCGTTTTTGGGGTTAAATGGCATAAACCAATTAAATGCTTCGTCGAAAAAAGGGTAGTGTTTTAGCGACGAAAATGTACTCATGTAAATATCACTACCTTCGCGTTGCAATTCTCCAAGTTGTTGTAGTTTTTCACTCAAACCAATTTCATCAAATAACTCTTGCATTTCATCCATGGACGTTTCTTCGTCAAAATTATTAGTTTTTGAGTCGTTCCATTTCTCATTTAGTTTTGGAGAAATTCGCATCATGTCTGGTAAAAGATCTTCTTTTATTTTTCGATTTAAATTCTCGGTTTCTTGACTCCGAATTAAGTGGCAGATAACAATTTCTAACTCTGAAGTGAAATTTGAATCGGCTGATAATTTTCTCATTTTGTGTACTAATGTCTTATAAATACCAATACGTTTGGCGTAACATTGGCATATAAAAACTATTGCAACTAACGCACGTAGACGAATCATTTCGTCTTTACTTCTGCATAATGTTAATAACAATACAATCTTTTCTACTTGAAAAAAAGATAATGTACTCAACATCAGTGCTGAAACAATCACGCCTCTAAAGTCGATACTGAAATTTTCATCGGCTATGAAATCTGTTAATTTCGTTTGTTCGTTTTCTGTTAACCTATTGACAATTAAGATAGAATAAAATAAGTCAAAATAATATGTTTGGGTTTTGTTTGATTCTAAATCATTGTCTTTTTTATTAAACACATCAGCAAGCAAATCATTCAATGCAATCTTATCTTGCAAAGTATATAAGTTTTCTATACATGTTATAATTGAGAGTTGCTTTCGTTCTTGTTTCTGTTTGTACTCAAAAAAAGAACTGTTACGTGATTGGTATATTTCGTATAAATCATCAAATAAAGCGTATGATTTATAAAGTAATTGCATGAATATTTGTTCTCGCTCCGTATCTGATGTCCCTTTTAAAGCAAAATTTAGCATTTGCCCATAGATGAGTTTCATTTCATCTATAGCGTTTAATGCTGATCCGTTTTTTTGCGTTTCAGCGAAAGCTTGTAATAAATTTAATGCTTCGGCTATCTTTTTCTCCGATAACAATACCTCAAGTTGCTTTATATTTGAATTTTGCATAGTCCAATTCAATTAAAATCAAGGAACTGGGTCGTATCCGCTACCACCCCAAGGATGACACCGCATAATACGTTTTACACCCATCCAGCCACCTCGTATTATACCATATTTTTTTACTGATTCTACCATGTATTGTGAGCATGTTGGTACATATCTGCATGAGGGAGGAAACAAAGGTGAAATACACTTTTGATAAAAATACACTGGCAAAAGAAAACAAAAACGTAAAACTTTTTTCATTGTTTTTTTGCTAATAATTCTAATGCTTCACACATTTTTTTCTGTACAAAATCAAACTTTGGCACTGTATTGCATATTGAAACAAATGCAATATGAAAACAAGCTTTTTGTAGCAAATGTTTATTCAAACGATATGCTTCACGCATTAAGCGTTTTATACGATTACGGTCTACAGCATGTTTGAATCGTTTTTTGGGGACAGAAAATAACACTTTCGTATCATTTTTACTAGTAGTATAAAGTACACGAATTGGGTAACAAGAAAATGATTCGTTTTTGGCAAAAAGTTCTTGTACTTGCTTTTTCCCTTTCAATCGTTCTTGTTTAGATAGTGTATGTGTTTTTCTTTCTACCATAACATTTCTTCCGTAGATGCAAAGATACAACAAAGCCCAAAAGTATACACTATCAATCTGTTTTTTACGAGTTGTTTTATGCATTTCATACACTTAAAATATTATTTTATACATTGGTAATATTTAAATTTTGTCATATAGAAGAAGCAAAGTACTTTTGCTTAAGAAAAGCATTGAATGAAAAAACATTTAATCATATCAACATCAATCGACCTAGTTCGTATTGCCCCTGATAGAATTGTTTATATAGCATCAGATGGCAATTACTCTACGTTGGTGCAAACAGACAATGAAGTTCGATTGTTATCCTATCAACTAGGGCAAATAGAAAAAATGATTTCACAACAACTTGGGAGCGAGGGAAATAATTTTATTCGTATTGGAAAAAGTTTAATTATTAACCGTTCCTATATTTACTATATCAATATACCAAAGCAAAAACTCACACTTTCCGATGCGGTTTCGTTTAATCATACCGTAACAGCATCGAAAGAGGCGTTAAAACAATTAAAGGAACTTTTAGAAAAAGAAAGCAAATAGTTATGAAAGAATATAAAGATATTAGAGATGACCAAATTCGGATTATTGGCGACAAAAATGAGAAACTTCCCTTTTTTCGTAAAAAATATATTGCTTTATGTATATTGGGTATAATAATTGGTATTATAATTATTATTGTTATTTGTACATCACAAAAGAACTTGGAGGAGGAAGAACCTGGATATTTTGAACCTACAGTAATTCTGCCTGCTGATCCTATCAGATATAAGCCTCTTGGTCGTGATGTAGATTCTATTGTACAGGGATTTGTCGAAATACGAGATACTTCTATTAATGATATTCCTTTTAAAATATATATACCTCACAATGCAGAGATGTCTTTACATATTGGGAAAATAAATAAAGAAGACACTACGATTGTGTATGTGGCACAAGCTGCTGACGTAAGAGCTGATAATGGAAATATTGTTGGAGCTTTTGTTTTAAAAGGTGAACCTCGTGCGTGGGGATTATCCAAAAAAGGCTTTTGTGCATCAATAAACGGCAAGGTCACAGTCGGGGTTGCAGAGAATTCTCCTCTCTTTGAGAAAGCCACTGAGGAAGGTGGGTACTTCTTTCGACAATATCCTTTGGTGTCTAATGGGAAAATCGTAGAGAATGAACCAAAAGGGAAGTCTCTCCGTAGAGGTATTTGCGATAGACAAGGCGAGATTTTTATGGTCGAAACGCTAACTCCTGAATCTTTCCACGACTTTGCACAAGCCTTGGCTGATTTAGGCGTAGATCAGGCAGTATATCTAGTCGGCTCATCTGCCTATGGCTGGGCTGTTGATGAAGCGGGAACTACACACGAATTCGGTAAGGATAATTACTACACAGGTCGAAGAAGAATGCCAAAAAATACAAGTTACATAGTATGGAAAAGAGAATAATAACACTTACAAAAGATAATTACAGTCAATACCTACCATTGGAACCCGTAGCATTTTCTTTTGCTGAATTAGGTGCAATGGGTTGCCCCGGTGAGATTTTGATTATTGATAAAGGTAGTATTTATAGTTTTCATGTATATGATTTTGAAGACGAAATTATAAATACAATTATACCTGTTCTATTTGAGTCTTTTAGAAATGATCCTCCATCTTCAGAATGGCATGAGTTTTATTTGGGTATGGGCAATCATTTATGGGTCAATGATTCTATTTATGATAAATTTAACTTGAGGGCTGTAAAATACAAAGGACAGTTGGGTAAGCTCTATCAAAATTGGATTAACATAGTTTTAAAAATTACTTGCAATAAAACATGCTTTATGGGCATATTAGATATTTTTCGTAAGAAGGACACATATAAATAATCCTAATAACATAGAGCATTAAGTAAGTCTTAGAGATTTATAATTGTTGTATAAAATGAGAACCTATAAGTTTGCGAAGATATCAGCACGATGTTTCCCGACTATTGCCGATTTGAATAATCCATGGATTTTTCAGGCTGACGTTGCTGTTGTTGTTAGTGTTACGCCTAACTATGATAAATGCGTTGTTGAGGCGATACAGGCTAAAGGAATAGGATTCTACCATTTTCCACTTGAAGAGGAGGTCGATGATATAGGTTGGGAGAATATAAAATATGCGGTAGAACTGTTACTTAAGTGTGACAAAGAGGATAAGCGAATTATTGTTCATTGTGATTTTGGCCAGCACCGTAGTCGCTTGGTAATTGAGGCTTTCCACTATGCCAAATTTGGTAAACATTTTGCTGATGAGTATAAAGGATATACCAATCATTTGATTTATGATTGTAGTACTTTCCACCTCCCTCCGCTAGAGTATGTAGAGCATGAATTGAGTAAAATGATTCAGTAAGTCTCATTTTATACACCCTCAAAATGATTTCGTACAGTCGAGATAAAAATGCTCGGTTGTACGATTTCTTTTTATGACATTTGCTCATATAATAATTTAAAATTTAAAAAAATATGAAGAAAAAGAATCAAATTTTTCAAGCATTGCTTGGTGTTTCGGCAACAATAGTTACAGCATTGATTGCCATGGGACGTCTTACGTGGAGTAAAATGAAAAAATGGTGGAAAAGTCGTTCGACAATTCATAAAGACATTGTATGTAGTTTACTCGTTGTTTTTGTTATTTTAATATTCTTATCGAAATTAATTGCGACTATTACATCATTTGTTAAAAGTGAGTTTGGGCGTATTCCTGATTTTGACGAAAAAATCTCTGAAAATATTTCATTGCATGCCTTTGCAAAAAATAAAAGTCGTTTGTACAACAACAAAACAAAAAAATATACAACTTATAGGTTTAATTGGTTGTCGGATGTTTCAGAAAATGACTCCTTGGCGGCCTATTCTTTACCAAATAGACGTGGTTTTATCAATGTGAATACAGGTGAAATAATTATCGATGCAAAAAAGAATAATTATCGCAAGGCTTGGATGTTCTCTGAAGGTCTTGCCGCTGTTGTAAAAGGTGATAAGATGGGCTTTATAAATGCTCAAAATGAAGTTGTTATTCCTTTTCAGTTTCCATATTCAAGCAAAATATATGCAATGAATTATATGTTTAAGAATGGATTGTGCCTGATAAATAATGAAGAAGGAAAATTGGGTTTGATTGATAAAACAGGGAAGTGGGTCGCAGAACCAATATATGAGGTCATTTTAGATACAAAAATAAAGGGGTATAAGATTGTTATTAATGATGATAAGTATGGATTACTTGATTCTTTAGGAATGCAAGTTTACCCTGTAGAATATTCTTGTATCAGTGTTGCTTCTGATGGTTTTGTATTAACAAAAGATGGTCGAATGTGGCAAGAAGATTTTAGCGGTGAGGTAATGTTACCATTTATGTTTGAACGGACGTTTTATTTAAATTATCCAATTGGGTATAATGAACAGGGTTGGATATCATATGTTTTTGCAAATTATTTAAAATATGAAATTGAAGGCCGTTATGGTATTATGAATCGTATAACAGGTGAACCCATAACTCTTGCTATTTATTCAAACATCAATATGTTGTCGAAAGAATTGTTTGAGGTTAGAGAACATGATGGCTATTACTTGTTGGATACCAATGGGAATCTTGTAGAAGACTGAAAATAGAAAAAGTAATAAAAATCAATGGAATAAGTAAGGTATGTCCCTTGCTTATTTTGTTTGCGAAAAAAGTTTCTTTATATGTGGGTTAAAATAAAAAAGGGTTTCTTCAAAGAAACCCTTTTGTGATCAAGTTGGGATTCGAACCCAAGACCCACAGCTTAGAAGGCTGTTGCTCTATCCAACTGAGCTACTCGACCATGCTTTTTCTAAAAAGCGATGCAAAATAACACTTTTATATTTAAAAAAGCAAATTTTTAGACCATTTTAATAATAGAAATATTATCTATATAGTGTTTTTTTAGTAATATTGCATTCCGAAAAATGCATTAAAATGAAAGTATTAAAATTTGGTGGAACATCCGTAGGTTCCGTAAATGCAATATTAAAAGTAAAAGAAATAACTGAATCGCAAACAGAACCAATAGTAGTTGTCGTATCGGCTTTGAGCGGAATTACAGATAAGTTGTACGAAACAGCAAAATTAGTTGCTCAAGGAGAATCTTACAAAACGGCATTTGATGAGATCGCTGAAAAGCATTACAATATAATAAAGGCAACCGTTGCAGAAGAAAAACAAGCTGCAGTTATGCAACAAATAACTATTTTGTTGGATGAGTTGCAAAATATTTTCAAAGGTGTTTTTCTTATTAAGGATATATCAGATAGGATTATAGATACCATAGTAAGTTATGGCGAAAGACTTTCGTCGGTTATTATTAGTCAAGTTATAAAAAATGCAGTTTGGGCAGATTCAACAACATTTATCAAAACAAGCCCTCAATTTGGAAAACATGTAGTTGACTTTGCAGAAACGACTAAAATGGTTTGTGAAAAATTTGCTGAAGAAAAGAAATGTGTCGTTTGTGGCGGGTTTATATCTTCTGATAAACAAAGTGGAAATGTTACAAACTTAGGTCGTGGAGGTTCTGACTATACGGCTGCAATTATTGCAGCGACATTAAATGCTTCTGTATTAGAGATATGGACAGATGTGGATGGTTTTATGACCGCAGACCCAAGAGTTATTAATACCGCATATGTGATAAATAAACTTAGTTTTATAGAAGCAATGGAGCTTTGTAATTTTGGTGCAAAAGTTCTTTATCCGCCAACTATTTATCCAGTTTATCACAAAAATATTCCAATTCGTATAAAAAATACATTCAAACCAGAGGCTCCTGGTACTTATATTTCTCACGAAAACGACGATATAAATAAATCAATTAAAGGAATATCTTCGATAAACGATACATCGCTGATAACTGTTCAAGGATTAGGAATGGTTGGTGTTATTGGTGTTAATTATCGGATATTTAAAGCATTAGCAAAAAATGGGATAAGTGTATTTTTGGTTTCGCAGGCAGCATCAGAAAATACAACTTCGTTTGCAGTGAAAAATGCTGATGCAAAGTTAGCGGTAGAAGTATTACAGCAAGAGTTTGAAGAAGAAATTCAACAGGGAGAAATTAGTAATATTGCAGCTGAATATGATTTGGCAACGGTAGCCATTGTAGGAGAAAACATGAAACGTACTCCGGGCATTGCAGGTAAACTTTTTGGAACACTTGGTCGAAATGGAATCAATGTAATTGCTTGTGCTCAAGGCGCTTCTGAAACTAATATTTCGTTTGTTACCGACTTAAAGTCGTTGAGAAAAGCGTTGAATGTTATTCACGATTCGTTTTTCTTATCGGAATATCAAGAGTTGAATATTTTTCTTGCCGGGATTGGAACTGTTGGAGGAAGTTTATTGGAACAAATCAAGCAACAACAATTGCTTTTAATGCAGAAAAACAGACTCAAACTCAATGTTGTTGGAATTGCTGATTTCAAAAAAGCTATTTTCAAACGAGAAGGAATTGATTTAGAAAATTATCGTGAACTTTTGAATAGCGAAGGAAAAGATAACTCTCCAGAACTGCTAAAATCAGAAATTCTTTCGATGAATATTTTCAACTCAGTATTTGTGGATTGTACTGCTAGTGCCGATATTGCTGCTCTTTATAAAGATTTGTTGTCGAACAATATCTCTGTTGTTGCTGCAAATAAAATAGCAGCTTCGTCAGCTTACAACGATTATGCAGAATTGAAAAACATTGCACTCAAACATGGGGTAAAATATCTATTCGAAACCAATGTAGGAGCTGGTTTGCCAATTATTAACACTATTAATAATTTGATAAATTCAGGTGATAGAATTTTGAAAATGGAAGCAGTTCTATCTGGTACACTCAACTATATTTTTAACACCATAAGTGCCGAAATTCCATTAAGCAAAGCCATTGCAAT
>JAEIGA010004705.1_pt1 | contig 21067 bp, 19 predicted proteins | sample 9270691 | NCBI WGS metagenome assembly JAEIGA01 (sample SAMN17057246, study PRJNA624740) | gut metagenome | biome: biome; isolation source: fecal sample | host: Bos grunniens | place: China: Xizang | collected 2019 | reverse complement strand
CGCTCGAAAATATTTGGTGGGATAGGATTTTGTTGCGATATTTGCAACAGAAATAGAAACAATTAACAATTATAGATTTATGAAAGATAAGGTTTTAGCAGTAATGAAGGAGGCTGGTGAGCCTCTAAACGCAGGTAAGATAGCAGAGCTTAGTGGTCTTGATCGCAAGGATGTAGATAAGGCAATGAAGCAGCTTAAGGATGAGGGCGCTATTGTATCGCCAGTACGCTGCAAGTGGGAGCCTGCAAAGTAAGAATACCCAATTATAGATAAGACATCCCCAAAGGCTGGTAAGGCTTTTGGGGGTGTTTGCGTTTTTAATGTTTGGTATAGCAATATTTAGAGTACTAATTATAAGCGAGGCAAAGCTATAAAGACTATATAATGATGATTTGACGGGGTTTATGAGAAAAATATTTAGAATATGACATTTATGTAATTCATTGATTTGTAATCATATATAAAATGGGCGCGAAAATTATTAAAAAATTTTTGTAAAAATATTTGGTGGTTAGAGAAAAAAGCTATACTTTTGTCCTTTGGAGAGGTGGCAGAGTGGTCGATTGCGGCGGTCTTGAAAACCGTTGTGCTGCGAGGCACCGGGGGTTCGAATCCCTCCCTCTCCGCAAGACTACGAAGCAAAAAGGTATCGAGAAATCGATACCTTTTGTTTTTATACCTTTGGCGCAAGTTTACTTGCAGACAGAGGTGTGAAAAACAAAAGATGGGCGGCGTGCCGCTTTTTGCGCAGTGGGCTTGCAAGGGCCCCTGCGGCAAGCAGAAGGGAAAGGCGTTAAGCGGAGCGACCATCGGGAGCGTAGTAGTCAATCCTCCCTCTCTACTCTGAATAACCTACAAGGAGTTGAAATTCAACCTTGAGGTTTTTTTGTGCCCAAAAATTTTGCTATATTTGCGTTTCATTATCTAGTCTTGCTATTTCGTTGGAGGAGTAGCTTTTGCTAAATAACCTAAATTTAAAAAGAGATGAAGAAAATATTGATGCTTGTTGCCGCGTTTGTGATTGGTAGTGGTGTGTTGGGTACGCCTACTACGGCCTTTGCGCAGGAGGTATCGATACCTAACAATCCGCAGGATACTACAGCGGTTCAGCCATCTGGAATGGCGTTTATAGCATCTATAAAGGCAGACTCGACATTTATAGATCGTTGCTTTGAGGATGTAGCTGCGGTCGTAGAGGCTCGCCGAAATACCTATAAACAGAGATTAGATTCGCTATCGCTAGCAAACAATAGGCCTATAGGTGCAGACTCTATTCGCATAGCTGCAGAGGAGGTTGCAGACAGCCTGCTTCATAAAAAGGTGGTAAAAGGGGGCGGTAGGAATCGATATGGACAGTTTACAGATCAGTGTGCAGCACACGCCAACGGATGTTTAGCAAGAGCGGGATACTACGCCCAGGGACACGCATATCAGGTTGTAAGCTACTTTCCTTCTGTTATAAATGGCTATTCGAAAGTGAAGATTCCAGATCTTACGAAGGTGAGTGCTAAGCAGAGATTCTCTACGGTCCTTAATATGCACTACGAGGCTGCAGATTACGTTAAGGAACATCTTGATATATCTAAACTTGTTATTGGAAAGTACTACATAGTAAATATGTATTACAGGACCAGTCCTTATATGTTGCAGTTTTTCTATGCTGCACGAAGTGAGTGTACACGCACCTACGGAACTCACGTCGGCGTGTTGTACTATAGCACCGATTATGAGACTTGGATTGTGGAGCACAATATCCACGGCCACGTCTATTACGATGCTTTAGAGTCAATTCTTGGTGGACAATCCAATCCGCGCAAATATGGAGTAACATCGATATCTAGAGTATCAAAATAGGGTAAAGTATTATCGATCGCAAATTTATATGTGTCACAGACACATACCTACTCCTCTATATGTGGAATTTTGGATCATTGTAAAATTCCGGATCACTGTAAATTTCCGGTGGGGAGCCAAAATAATTGCTCGATACGTTGTATCTGCTCCACTGCTTAGCACTGTGACGAGCACAAGGGAAAGGTGTTAAGCGGAGCGCGTTAGCGCGCAGTAGTCAATTTTTTCTGATGTGTGAATAGCTGGAAAAGGTGTTGATGTTCGTGTTCTGTTGTAGAGATATTTTCTTAAATTGTCTAATTTTATTTGCAATTCTGGAAATTATTTTTTACATTTGTATCAACTGAGGTCACTTTACTCCTTATGATTATCATTACCTCATAGGTTAAGACTACTAAACGCACATAAATAATTAACTATTTACTAACTTTAAAACCTTATTTTTATGAAGTACTGGTGGAATTGTTTAACAAAGAATTTTGCGAATTTTGATGGTCGTGCACGTCGTGAGGAGATATGGATGTTCTGGCTCTTCAATCTTATTGTGAGCTTTATTCCTATTGTAAATTTCGTCTTCGGTTTGTGGGCTATTATCCCAGGTATCGCTGTAACTGTACGTCGTCTACACGATACAGATAGAAGCGGTTGGTGGTATCTTATGTATTTGTTGCCAGTAATCGGTTGGATTTGGTTGTTTATCCTTGTTTACTGCATTGACTCTAAGCCAGGTGCAAATCAGTATGGCGCAAACCCAAAGGGTCTATAGTATAATACTATAATTTAGTCGAACCTGCCCAACTTAGCATTGGGCAGGTTTTTTTATTTCCAATAGGTTTTAGAGTGGACTATTACCAAAGTAAAATAAAAGGACCATTCTGTGTGAAGTGACCCCAAAAGTTTAAACAAATAAACTTTTGGGGTCACTTCAGTGGGGCAGTCCTACTTGTATGCTATTTAACCCTTATAATGGTTATTGTGCTATCTTGAACGAGACTGGAAGTGTAAATGATACCTTTACAGGCTTACCACGCTGCTTACCTGGCTTCCAACCAATCATTATCTCGTTAGCCTTCTTCAAGACCTTGATAGTTGCATCTGAAAGAGATTTATCAGGGGACTGAAGAATCTTGAAGTTCTGTATTTTACCATCAGTACCCACAACGAACTGAACAACTACGTTACCCTGGATACCATTCTCAATAGCATCCCATGGATACTCTATGTTCTTCTGCACCCAGTTACGGAACTCAGGAAGACCGCCACCACGGAACTTAGGCATCTCCTCTACGGTGAAGAAGATCTCCTCTTCTTCGATTTCCTCCGTTACCTCGCCAATAGAAAACTCAAAATCATCAGATGATGACAGATCATTGTTAAACTTAGGCTCATAACTTGACTCTTTGACCTCCTGAAGTGTAGCGTTTATATCGATAACATCATCCTTTGAAACATTCACCGTTTGAGTATATTGTTGATAGCCCTCTTTGCGAAGCGTTACATTATGTTTGCCAATAATTAGGTTGTGTCTTAGGGGGGTGTAGCCCACGGCAACATCATCTACTAAGATCTCAACCTTAATAGGCGAGCAGGTCACATTAATAGTTCCCATAATAGGCTTAGGATCATCGAGTGTATAGCTCTGATTGGCAGGCTCGGAGCCTATATTCTTGGAGATAGTAGTTGTGGTATGACCCTCTTTCTTTGCTTCGAAGATATATGTTCCAGCAGCCAATACGCCTGTCCATGGCGACTTGCCCCTATATTCACCATTAATATATATATCGCTTCCAGCGTTCGAGGTGAGTGTTACATTTGCAAAATCAGCGGTTAACGTGGTGGCGTATTTGTTCTCCTCGCCCTCATTGATTGTTATGTAGTCCTCGTATGTCTTATACATACTCTTAATAATGCGTATATGATGCTCACCGCTGGAAAGGGCGTGTCGGTTGATAGGGGTTGTGCCGATAAGGTTGTCGTCGATATATATGCTGGCATTTAGTAGTGTGCCATTTTCCACTATAGACAACCAACCGAATGTAGGCTTTAGGGTTATTTGCTTTTCGACCTTCTCGCCACTAACCAAAAATGTACCCTTCTCGCTGTGGTAATCCTTGGCGATAACCTCATAGTTGTATGTGCCATTATACAGTGTGGTCTGTATGCCTCCATCGGTGTCGGGAACATAGCTCTTCTTATCGATGATAACGACTGCATTTCGCGGTGATACCTCGAATACTACATACTGGGGTATGGTATTTGCGATGTCTACATCCAAGCGAAAATAGAGGTTGGTGCTCGTAACCTCAATTTGTTGCTCGACAACTGCCGAGCCATGCTGAATCTTCAAGGTGTGGCTACCAGGCATAATATCCATCACCGTAAGCGTGTAGCGATCGTTGGTGCGACCCTTGTAGTTGTCATCGAGATAGACCTCGGCATCTACAACATTACTACTGATGAAGATCGGGTAGGAGATACACAGCTCAGCCGATAGCTTGTACTCCTTATCTCCCTCCAAATTTAGCGACACCTCGTTCGAGTCGCCATACTTTGGATGACGGAAGAAGAAGCGCGTATGCTGCTTAGCGGTAAGCTCAACGATAAGACCATCACCCTCAGAGGCTACCACCTGTCGCATAACAACCACACTTCCACCCACGGTGCGGAATTGCAGAGCCTCAATATCCTCGGTTGTCATGCGATTGATATGTATCTTAAGACGAGCGCAAGGACGATTAGAGGTGTCTTTGCCAATCTTATCAATGGGAACGCCCACCGCAAAATCTGTCTGCACTGGCACAAAACTCTGCTCGTTGATGATAATGCTATATCCTTGTGTCTGTGCATGCACAACTACCCGTGCACTAGCAAATAGGATAGCCATTGCCATCACCAAAACGGAAATAAGTCTCTTCATTGTAATTTTATAGTTTTGGGCGCCTCTCGAAAAGGAATGCAAAGACACTCTTCGTGAGCTCTACAATGAGGCTCTTTTGGTAGATTTTGTGATACTTCCACGCGAAAGATAGCCTATTGCGAATCTGCATAAAACGGCTTTTCCAAGCGGAATACCCCTTGTTGTGAATACCCTTGCTATTCTCTATTGTATCACGAAGGATACGCTCAGCGTATGGCGACGAGGTGTGAATAGCAGGATTGGTGACCTGCAAGCCAAAGTGCTCTACGCATATAGCCGTCATTGCATCGGCAAATCGTGTAAGATGCATCTTGTCCGCCCACTGATAGAACTCCGTCCAATTGATATTCTCCTGCTCCGCTTTCAATAACACCGCCCAATCCAATATATGGCGCAGTTTGATGCCCTCAGTGAGGAAATGATTTAGGGCGTGCATAGCTAGGAATAGGGCATTGAAGTCTGCAGAGGGAACGATAAGCTTTGTGTTAGGAACAAATGTTGTATCTCCTCGTAGTGCAATTGTGCGTAGGTGTCGCTCCAGAGCCTTCATATTTCTGCTACCTCTAATTGGTAGGAAGAAGCAGTGATTTTCTACCATTAGTCCGCGATACTTAATGGTTGAATCCTTGTAGTAGTCGCGGTTTACCTTTGCGCCAATCTGTTCGCAGAGTTGATTGCCAAGTTCATAGCCGTCGCTCTCTATTAGGGTTGTGCCTGTTGTAAGGAAACAATCCAAATCACCGCATTCGCGATGGGCTGGATTAGGGTAGTAGGTGCCGATGGCAAGTCCCTTCATAACGATGGTTTTGAGATCACGATCAGCCCATAGATTGGCCAGAAGAGATGATGCCTTATACTGCATTTTAAAGCGGTTCTCGATAGCCTCAGTGCCCAAAGCCCACTGTAACTTGAGGCTACGAGGAGGTTGACACTCGGCAGGTAATAACTTGACAGCATCATATACAATGGCGAGTAATCCTTGTTGTACAGATGTGCGATATAACACCATCCACTCCTCCTCTGAAAGCGATGTATAAGCCTTGCAATTTAGCTCTTCTCCCGACAATGTTGCCTTAATGGTGAGGAAGAGGGCGTTGAGAATATCACTATGTTTCATTTGTGTGAAAATCTACTTGTTTTCGATCAATGTAGCCAAATTGTCTAGGCAATGCTTCAATGTGAATTGCTCTTCATATAGAGTGCGAGCATTGTTTCCCATTGCCAATAATTCTGTTGGATTGTTATATAGATGGAGTACATGGCTTACAAGCGTGTTGTAATCACCCGCATCTGCTATTAGACCGCAATTATTATCATTGATTAATGTCTTGACACCCTCACCTGCCATTCCAATAATTGGCTTGCCTGCCGACATATAAGACTGTACTCGAGCTGGTATAGTTGCACTTAGGTGTGGATAAGTGGTGTGTGTTAGGGTTAGAAGCATCGCATTTGCCTGTGCATAAAAGGCTGACATATATTCAAATGGATATCGTCCTACAACAAACACATTGCTCTCCAAAGAGTTGGTCTTAACATAATCATTAAGCCACTGTTGTTCTGAGCCTCCACCTACAAATACCCAGTATATATCTTTATATATATTTAGTCTATCAATTGCCTTCACAACATCAGAAATTCCCTGTGCGTGAGCTATGTTGCCGGCCATCATAATAACAAAACCGTTGAGTTTTAACGGAATATCCTTGATAGGCATAGAGGCAATATCCTCGCTCCAATTAGGGAAATATACAATTTTATTGTTGTAATCAGCATTGCGATTCACTAAGTCTTTAAAGCCGGGCGAACTGATTAAGATTTTTGTCGAATTGCGATACATCAAATCCGTAAACCAGTCCAATGGCTTTTTTATCAGTTTATTATCTGAGTGAATTGTAGCAAGTACGGAGTCAGGCCAAATATCGAGAACCCACGTGTAAATAGGTATTCGTCTAAGCTTGCCAAGTAGCAAACCTGCCCACGCCTGTGTTACAGGAGAGGTCTGGTGGATGATTACAGCATCATATTTCTTTTTGAAAAGGAAGAAGAATAGAACCCAAAAAGTGGTGCAAAAGGCAAAAGATAAATAGTTGATTGCCAAACGAATACTTGATGCCTTCCTGCCTCGAGGAATTTGGAATGCACGATAAACCTTAGCTCCCTTATAGTTATCTACACGCTTTTGGAAGATTCCATACCCCTTAGGAAATACACCCTCGGGGTAGTTTGGGATACCAGTTAAAACGTCCACTTTATATCCGCGTGCTACAAGTTCAGAAGCGATATCATTGCTCTTGAAAAACTCGGGATAGAAATTCTGCGCAACTAATAAAACTCGTTTCGACATTTTACTATAATAGTTGTATTTACTTTCTCCAAACCATCTTGTTTACAACGCCGGTGTATGACTGTATCAGCTTTACAACCTTGGTGGATACGTTCTCGTCAGTGTAGTTTGGTACTGGGATGCCGTTGTCGCCTTCCGCTACCATTGCAACAGCAGTGTCTACCGCCTGAAGAAGCGACTTCTCGTCAATGCCTGCTAGGATAAAGCAACCCTTGTCCAAGGCCTCAGGTCGCTCGGTTGAGGTACGTATGCACACCGCAGGGAATGAGTGACCAATGCTTGTGAAGAATGAACTCTCCTCCGGAAGTGTGCCGCTGTCACTTACAACTGCAAAGGCGTTCATCTGCAAGCAGTTGTAGTCGTGGAATCCGAGTGGCTCATGCTGAATAACGCGAGGATCTAATTGGAACCCACTTGCTGCTAGGCGGTTGCGTGATCGTGGATGGCACGAGTAGATGATTGGCATATCGTATTTCTCTGCCATCTTATTTATTGCTGTAAAGAGACTGGTAAAATTCTTCTCGGTATCGATATTCTCCTCTCTATGTGCTGAGAGAAGTATATATTTGCCCTTCTGCAAGCCAAGGCGCTGGTGGATATCACTTACCTCGATATCAGCAAGATTCTCGTGCAATACCTCCGCCATAGGAGAGCCGCTGACGTAGGTGCGCTCTTTGGCAACACTCGATGCGTTGAGGTAGCGTCGAGCATGCTCAGAGTAACAGATATTCACATCCGAGATGATATCTACGATGCGACGGTTTGTCTCCTCTGGTAGGCACTCATCGAAGCAGCGGTTACCAGCCTCCATGTGGAAGATAGGGATGTGTAAACGCTTTGCGCCGATAACTGAGAGACACGAGTTAGTATCACCCAATACAAGCACTGCATCAGGCTGAGTCTCTACCATTAGTTTGTATGAGGCGTTGATAATATTGCCCATTGTTGCGCCAAGGTCGTCGCCTACAGCATCCATATATACCTCTGGATCCTTAAGCTTAAGATCGCGGAAGAATACACCGTTTAGGTTGTAGTCGTAGTTCTGACCTGTGTGCGCCAAAATGCAGTCGAAGTACTTGCGACACTTATTAATCACTGCAGCAAGGCGGATAATTTCGGGGCGCGTACCCACAATTATAAGTAGCTTTAGCTTACCATTATCGGCAAACTTTACATCAGAATAATCAAGTTTGATATCCATATTGTATAATGTTTTGCGGTATATTTATTTAACAACAGGTTCAAAGTATGTATCGGGCTTGGTTGGATCGAAACTCTCGTTTGCCCACATTACAGTGACTAAGTCCTCTGTGTTTGATAGGTTTATGATATTGTGAGTATAGCCAGGAAGCATATGTACAGCCTCGATTTTATCGCCTGACACCTCGAAGTTTAAAACCTCGTTAGAGCCAATCTTGCGTTGTTGGATAAGTCCTCTACCCGAAACGACTATAAAAAACTCCCACTTGGTATTATGCCAATGCTCACCCTTGGTAATGCCTGGTTTAGAGATGTTGACACTCACTTGACCACATTTATCGTTGCGCAATAGCTCGGTAAACGAGCCTCGGGCATCGCAATTCATCTTTAGCTCAAACGAAACCTTCTGCTTGGGAAGATAACTCAAGTAGGTAGAGTATAGCTTCTTTGCAAAAGAGTTGTTGGGAATCTCTGGGACAACAAGGGTTTGTGGTTGAGATTTGAATGCCTCCAATAAATCGACAATCTCTCCAAGTGTTACCTTATGTGTCGTCGGTACAGCACAGTAGCGACCATCGCTCTTCAAAACAGTATCTATACCATCAAACTCGCAGTGGTGCTCCTCGCCTTTCAACGCTGCAATCATCTCGTCTACAAGGTCATCAATATAGAGCAACTCAAGGAGTGTTGAGCGGTCGTTTACCTGGATAGGCAAATCATTGGCGATATTATTGCAAAAAGTCGCAACTGCAGAGTTGTAGTTTGGACGGCACCACTTACCAAATAGGTTTGGGAAGCGGTAGACCAGAACCTTAGCTCCAGTCTGCTTGGCATATTCAAAGAAGAGTTCCTCGCCAGCTAGCTTACTTTTACCATAGTCCGACTCTCCATAGCGACCAATAAGCGTCGCTTGAATAGAGCTAGATAGCATTACTGGAGCGGTGTTGTTGTGCTCTTTAAGTTTATTAAGGAGTGTCGATGCAAAACCGAAGTTCCCCGACATAAACTCCTCGTTTGACTCTGGACGATTCACGCCTGCAAGATTGAAGACAAAGTCTGCCTCACGACAATAGATGTCAAGCTGCTCTGGTGTGGAGTCGATATCGTACTCGAATATCTCAGAGATAGTTATATCCCCATAATACTTTGCCTTGCCGTCACGGATATTTCTAAGTTGCGCGCATAGGTTTTGTCCAACAAAACCCTTAGCTCCTGTAACCAAAATCTTCATTTTACTAATACTTTGACCAGTCTACCCACATTGAAGAATTGTATTTCCAACTATCATTGAGTGCCTCATCAATACTCTTGTTAGAGAGAACTAATAATATGGAACCATCCTCACAAGCCTTAATGCAGTTGGCATATCCCTCTGGTACGCAGATTATCTTGCTCTCATTCTCAGAGAGTTCATAAATCTCCGCTTTGAGATCTAATGAGGGCTTATTCCAGTTGTCAATCTCTACAAGACCCAACGTAAATGCACCCTTGATGCAGTAAAACCACTTCTTCTCGAATTGGTGACCATTCCAACCACGCACCACAGATTTGTCTGGATGGTGAATGATGTAGCAACGTTCAACGCCCGGGAAGTGAAAGTTATTTAACGACGATATCTGCCCGCGTGCATCGCGAAATATCTCTCCCTCAACGACAGTGATCTTACTCATAAGTTACTCGCTACGAATCTCTTTCGACTTTGAGCGTGGCTGAAGTCCCAAGTCCTCGCGAATAAAGCGCAACTTCAACAAAAGCTCCTTCATACCCTCGACATCGAGACGACGTGTATTATGCGAGTGATAGTCCTCAATCTTCGATACCTTCTCATCTCCCTCGACAAAGAATTTGTCGTAGTTCAAGTCGCGAGTGTCGCAAGGAATACGGTAGTAGTCGCCCATATCGATTGCCTTTGCCATCTCCTCGCGGGTAACAAGAGTCTCGTATAACTTCTCACCGTGACGAGTGCCGATAACCTTAACCTCTGTTTCTCCATACTTTGGGTTAACCTTCGCGTATGTCTGCTTCAAAGCCTCAGCAAGTGTTGAAAGTGTTGCCGCTGGGGCCTTCTGAACGAAGAGGTCGCCATTCTCGCCGTGCGTGAAGGCGTAGATAACCAAGTCGACAGCATCATCCAAGGTCATCATAAAACGTGTCATCTCAGGATCGGTGATGGTTATAGGCTTGCCCTGCTCCATCTGCTCCACCCACAAAGGAATTACTGAACCTCGCGAAGCCATAACATTGCCATAGCGAGTGCAGCATATTGTGGTCGCAGCATTCTGTCCAAGCTCGCGTCCCTTGGCGATGGCCACCTTCTCCATTAATGCTTTTGAAATACCCATCGCGTTAATTGGATACGCTGCTTTGTCGGTAGAGAGTACCACTACATTCTTTACACCGTGCTCAATGGCCGAGAGCAACACATTGTTTGTGCCGATCACGTTTGTCATCGTAGCCTCCATAGGGAAGAACTCGCACGAAGGCACCTGCTTCAACGCCGCCGCTGCAAATACATAGTCAACACCGCGCATAGCCACATCTACCGACTGCTTATCACGTACGTTGCCAATGTAGAACTTAACCTTAGGATTCTGCAACGCGTGACGCATATCATCTTGCTTCTTCTCATCGCGCGAGAAGATACGAATCTCCCTAATGTCGCTATCAAGGAAGCGACGAAGCACGGCGTTACCAAAACTGCCCGTACCACCTGTAATCAACAGGACTTTGTCTTTGAAGATGGACATAATGTATATGATGTTATTACAAATTATTCAGCAATGTAAGTAACTTGTTGGCTTGAGTATGGCAGTTCTTTTTAGTTAAAATTAATTCAACTGCGTTTGCCCCAAATCTTTGTTGTTCTTCTATTGGCCAAGATCCGACCTCAATAATTTTATTTTTTAATCCCAAAGATGTTTCATCATCAATATATATGATGTGTGGATCATATTCTTTAGGAATACTTGCTAAATGCGACATAATTGTTGGAGTTCCCGATGCTAGGTATTCCATAGTCTTTGATGGGAATGAATACCTCGTGTAACTTTCAGAACTACTACGAGGATTAACAAGTATTGTAGCTCTTCGTTGTAATATTAGAACCTCATATTGTGGGAGCATTCCCAAAAATGTTATTCTATTGTCTTGTTGTGCGTATTCTTTAATCGTATCTATAGAATTGCCTGCGCCACATATCCAAAGTCGATAATTGTCGTTATTAATTGAACGGAACGCATCCAAAAGCATTAAAATACCATACCTACTATCTAAATTTCCGGAGTACATAATGGTTGTATATTTCTCTTTCGTTTGGATAGGAATATCTATTTTGTTATTATAAATACCTTCGATAATTTCAAAAGGTCTATTGATATTTAATCTTTCTTTCATCAAAGGACTAAACAATACAAATGAATCGATTTGTTTTAGGCAATAGTTTATTATGAATCTATCAATTTTTTTTGCGATTCTATATATGATATTCTTTTTTTCTGACATATACTCGGGTAGGTCAGGTACAATTAAGCAAGTTTTATGCTTCTTATCAAGACCAAGTATACTCATTAAAAATGGCGAATGCATAGAATACAACACAATACGGTAGTCTTGTCCGTCAGATAACAATTGTTTTATTTTTTTTCGAATAGAAATCGCCTTTGATATATGCTTTATACCTATGATGTTAATGAATGGGACAGAATATCGTTTGGTGTTATCTCTATGAGAAGTTTCTCCTTTTACCCTTAATAGTTTAATAAAAGGGAAACACGAAACATATGGGGTGGATATAACATTAATATTATGTATTGATGAATCTATACCAGATATTAAGGCCTCTTGAAATGTGTTTGCTGCAATATCTGTTTGAGACCCCAAAGCAGAAAACTGCTTGAGTTGTTCGTTATGATAAATTTGGCCGATAAATATAATGTTCATACTACTTTCCCGTGTGAGATATGGTGTTGTAATATTCTAAATATAAATCAGATGTCTTTTTTATATTGTATCGTTCAAAATCTTTTAAGCAATTTTTTCGCAAGATTGCCTTTGTGTCGTTGTGTAAGTTGATAAATCGATGTATTGCATCATAATAATCATTCTCCGAAGTCGATGATGATAGAATGCCATTATAATTGTTTTGAATAACATCTGTTATTCCTCCAACAGGTGTGCAAATAGGAGTGCAACCAACACTCATAGATTCTAAAAGTGTTATAGGTAAACCCTCCCATATTGATGATAGGCACATAGCATCAGATTTATTAAGTAATTCTAATATATCATTTCGTTGGCCAATATACACTATCCTATTAGAAAAATATTCGCTAATTTTAGAATATATTTGCTCATCTTGTATTGTTCCAGCTATCAGGAGAACGATATCTTTGTTTTCTTTAATCAGTCTATCAAATACTTTACATAGCACTAATTGATTTTTTGCCTCTGATATTCTGCCTGGATGTAAAAACACTAGTGTGTTTTCAGTGATTCTATATGGGCTAATTTTATCTGTGCTACTTGGCTGTATGTGTTGTATCCCGTTAAATATCATGTGACTATCCATTCCGTACAGTGTATCGAAAGACTTTTTTGATACTTTAGAGATGGTAATGGGGTATATCCAATTATGCCTGAAACACCATTTTTTCAACCAAAAGAAATATTTGTCCCATCTGCTACTATTTTCTCGTTGTGCGTCTGAATGAATGGTGTATACAAACTTTGTCCTTCTGTGTAGAAGTATAATTGATAGTGCGTAATATAAGAATGCTGAATGAACGTGGACTATATCAAATTTCTCCTTTCGGATTATCTGGAATATCTTAATAGGATATTTAATCGAAAATCCCATCCTTTTTTTATTTAGACAAAAGGATTTAACTCTTTCATCGAGCTGAATATTGTTAGTTGAATAAGATATACTACAAACTGTTACATCCTCCGTTGGAGACTGTTCTCTAGATAGGTTAGATACAAAAGAGGCTATGCCACCTCCACTTTCTATGCTTTCACAAAAATGGGCTATTTTCATGTGAATACCTTTTTATGAAATAATTTCACAATATAATGTATACGTTAAGCGTACAATAGGGAATAATGAAATTATAAAAAACAATTTATTATATTTACCCAATGGTATTATGTGATTTTTAAATAATGTACTTAATATTATTATATTGGGAATATATGTCATATATGCAAATCTGTAAAATATTGGAGAGTCAAAAGATATAATTATACCTAGCGCAATACTAATCAGGGAGATTAATAATGAGTAGTTAATAAGGCATCGTAATTTGAAATCAGAGGATATGTAATTATTCGCTTTGGTATTTGTGAAACAATATACAATAGGAATAATTAGTGTAAATACTTGTAAAAGTCGTTCAAACAATCCTACTACTCCCAACTGAATGGTTTCTGCCGTAATATAATAATTTGTACTCTCCTGAATAAGTTCTCCATATTCATCGTTTACGGTATTGGATATTAGTATCTCTGATATAAGCATATCGGAGTATAGCCAAGCTGTAAGCATCGCACAAAGAGCGATAATAGGTACAGTGTATTTGTTATATCGTAGGAGTGTTAGAGGCGATATGGCAATTACTAAAAACATACTTTTGTGAGCGTTGTATGCCAGATATAGCATTGCTAGACCTAGGCATATATTTATAATACGACTTTTATCTGTTTTTAATAATAGACTTATACCATAAAACAAACTTGCCATTCCCAATGATACTCTCGCATAAGAAAACATAAGGAGAAAATAAACTATAAACAAAGCGATAGATTGGCTATTGTATACTTCGAAATTTTTCAAGGTCTTTACAAATAGGATGTATGCCAACCCCCAAACGCAAAGTCTAAATAGTGTATAGTGCCCATTTACAAAATAAGCAATCCATATGTAGAGTTGCTCAAGATGATTCGCTTGTTCACTTTTAGGGAACCTATAATCGATGGCACTTAATGATTCGATATAATGGTAGTAGTCTTGACTCCAAAACGCAAACACACAAAACAATACTATTCCAATATGCGTTGCGAGAGGAACTTGTTTTCTGGTTGTCAGTTTATTGCCTATGGAAAATATAAACAATAAACAAAACAGAAATAGATTGATTAATATGCCGTCTATGCAATATGTCTCTATCATTTTAATGTAAACGGTGGTCTGTTATCTAGTTTCGTAATAGTATGCTTTTTTATCTACCCATTTACGAATATGAGGATTTTCTGCACCCATACTCCACGATGGATTTGGAATCATATAATCATTTCCATATCTAAACTGTAATATCTCGTGAGCATTTTCCGGGATATAGAGTTCAATACCATTGAACATTGTTTTTATACGATTCTTAGATATTGGAAGCTCTATTCTTCGTGCTACAACACCTCCATACTTATTCATTGATTGGCGATGTGTTGGGCAACCATTGAACGTTATAAAATCACAGCAATACGGATATTGACCATCATCTTTAAACAAATAAAAAATATCTATCGGGACACCGTTGTATTCATAAGTCTCTTCCCTACCAATACTACCATCTTCTACCAAGAATGAATGTATTAACTTAAAACCTGCCTCTCTAAATAGTTTTGGTATTTCTGGAGAATATTGTTCTGCCCAAATATATACATCAATATCAAAATCGTGTTTAATAAAACCCTTTTCGCGTACTGCGCCCAAAAGAGTGCCAAATGCAAGGGTATACTCGATGTTGTTATCCTCACAGCATTTGTCAAATTGTTGGAGAACAGATAGTCCGTTTTCCAAGAATAAATTTCGTTGTGAGTTTGCAAACAACTTCTTAACCGGATAATAAATTGGCTTGAGGATTGATTTTAAATAGGGAATTTTCGCAACGGCATTTGCAATTTCAATCAATGTGTGATAAAAATTGCTATTAAGACTACTCATATTTCATTAATTAATAGTTACATATTTTAACCTCTGCGTAGTTTTGACTTTATAACCAAATAGACATCATCGTAATACTGTTGTCCGAATAATTTTGGCGTAAATATTAATAAACTAGTTCCAATGAAAACAAATAATATATGCCCGATGAACCCGTTGTATTCAAGGTGTTCAGTAGTTATAGAATAGATGAGTGTGACTAATATGGTTACCCAAGTAGATTTGACAACAGATGTTATCAGACATAAAAGTGAAACGGACATTTTACAGGATAGGTATATAAATTTCACAAGTGTATCGAATATGCGAGATATGAGCACTCCTATTGTAACACCTATGATGTCATAATGGCATCCAATATATACACATAGAATCGTAAATACACAAACAATAAGGCGAATGACAAAGTATGGCTTCATCCATCCAAGACTTCTGAAATAGCAATCCCCTATTCTACTTTGTGATAAGAATATCACGGATATTGAAAGAATTTTAAATATGTCTGTCAGCCAAAGCCAATTCTCTCCAAAGAAAATGTTGATAAGCAATTCTGCACCAACAAAAAAACAAGCAGCAAGAATTGTGGCAAACCAACTAACCAATGAAACCGCTCTCAATAGAGTCTCTCCGAGACGATCTATTTCTTTTTGTATTGATGATAAAATGGGGAATAGTACCGTATCAAATACTCCGATTACTTGCTCTTGTATTCTTGTGATAAAATTTGATGGGCGATTATAGGCACCAATAGATGACACTGGGAGCCATTGTGTAAGAATTATTTTATCTATCTCCGTAGTAACTCGTCGCAATATTACGCTACCAGTCAGCCATCCTCCATAAGATACGATTTCGCGAACGTATCTACGTTGAATTCTTATCGATGGATATGTCCCGTCTACAACAAATAGTATTAATGTCATCAATACTGTATTCGTTATTGTAGACACAATTATTGCACTAACACCGTATCCCATAACTGCCATTACGACACCTATTAATGACGATATTAAGTATGATGCCAATTGGCACCAACCGTATGTTAGAAAATTCAATGTGCGCATAAACATTGCTCGACCTATGCTATTAACGCTACATAAGAGAAGTGTAATAGACATCCAGCGAAGCGATGTTATAAGGGTTGTCCCTTGTCCTAAAGCGATAGATAAAGGTTTTGCCAATATTATCAAAAGGATGGTAAAAAACAGACCTATAACTACACTTAGTCCAAGCGCGGTAGATATGTAATCCCGTTTTGCGTTATTACTTTGTATAACAGCTGATCCTAATCCCGCCTCTGTCAAACATTGAAACACACTTGTTACAGCTATAATAATCGCGAAATAGCCAAAGTCTTCAGGGCTAAGCAGACGAGACATTATAGCAAAAAATATTATCTCCAGCGCGCCTAATAATATGGTGATAATAGTTTGAGACGATAAACCATTGTAGATTTTATCCCTTGTTGTTTGCTCTGCCATATTATATTCCTAATCTCTTCTAAAAATATCTCGGGTGTAGACCTTTGGGGCGACATCGTCGAGGGTGGGGTCGTAGCGGTTGGCGATGATGGCGTGGCTCTCATTCTTGAAGCGAGCAAGGTCGTTCACGACCTCCGAGCCGAAGAACATTGTGCCATCGTCGAGCGTTGGCTCGTAGATGATAACCTTTGCGCCTTTGGCCTTGATGCGCTTCATCACGCCCTGCACGGCGCTCTGGCGGAAGTTGTCCGAGTCGCACTTCATCGTGAGGCGGTAGATGCCGATAATGCACTCGCGCTCGCTGCTTTTATCGTAGTCGCTATTCGAACTATAAGAGTAGTAGCCAGCCTTGGTTAGCACCTGGTCGGCGATAAAGTCCTTGCGAGTGCGGTTACTCTCGACAATTGCCGTCATCATATTTTGTGGCACGTCCTGGTAGTTGGCAAGTAGTTGCTTTGTGTCTTTCGGTAGGCAGTAGCCACCGTAGCCAAACGATGGATTGTTGTAGTGAGTGCCGATGCGAGGGTCGAGGCCTACGCCCTCGATAATCGCTTTAGTGTCAAGACCCTTGATTGCTGCGTAGGTATCCAGCTCGTTAAAATAACTTACACGAAGAGCTAAGTATGTGTTTGCAAAGAGTTTTACCGCTTCGGCTTCGGTAGTTCCCATGAATAGCACGGGCACATCTTCTTTGTATGCTCCAGATCGCAGTAGTTCTGCAAATATCTCGGCGACTTTGACGGAATGTGGGTTATCCTCTAATCTGCCAACGACAATACGTGTTGGGTAGAGATTGTCGTACAAGGCCTTACTCTCGCGCAAGAATTCTGGTGAGAAGAGGATATTATCAGCCCCCAAACGTAGGCTAATGTTCTCTGTATATCCTACGGGTACGGTCGATTTGATGACTATAGTAGCCTTGGGGTTATGTGCGATTACATCGCCAATAACCTGCTCGACTAATGAGGTGTCGAAAAAGTCCTTGTGGCTATCATAGTTTGTTGGGACGGCGACGACTACGAACTCGGCATCCGTATATGCCTCTTGTGCATTTGTTGTTGCATAGAGGTTTAAGTTCTTGGTCTTGAAGAACTCTTCGATATACTCGTCCTTAATCGGAGAGATTCGGTTGTTAATAGCAGCAACCTTCTCTGCCACAACATCTACTGCCACCACTTCGTTGTGCTGGGCGAGTAGGGTGGCGATGGATAGGCCTACATAGCCTGTTCCTGCTACTGCGATTTTCATGGCTATTAGAATTTCTTACCGAAGATTATACCAAAAAATGTTTTCCATAAAATTTCTATATCAAATCTCCACGAGCGGTGGCCGAGATAGTAGAGGTCGTACTCCAAGCGGCGGAGCATCTTCTCCATTGTGTCGGTGTAGCCGTTGTAGAATGTGGCGTATGATGTGACGCCTGGGCGTATTTGATAGAGATATTCGTAGCGTTTATCGTGCTCGATGATTTGGTCGATGTAGAACTTGCGCTCAGGGCGTGGTCCTACGAATGCCATATCGCCAATAAAGACATTCCAGAGCTGTGGTAGCTCGTCAAGGTGATGTGCGCGGAGGAACTTGCCTATTTTGGTTAGGCGAGGGTCGTTGTCACCACCGCCGTGGCTGAGCTGTGGGCCCATGGCCTCGGCGTCGAGTCTCATTGTGCGGAATTTGTAGATGTAGAAGGGGCGGCCAAAGCGTCCGATGCGCTCCTGCTTATAGATTGCCGGACCTCCATCCTCGCGGCGAACGAGGATGGTGCATATCAAGAATAGTGGCGAGAAGACCAAAAGCGCCATAAACGAGGAGAGCATATCGAAAACCCTCTTTGAGTTGCGTGCAAAGGCACTCATTCCATCCTTGATAAACTTATCTTTTGGCACGAGATGGCTGACATGAGTCTGCGTATCGAAGCCTCCGTTTGCTGCCAGCTCCTCTTGTAGCTTAGCAACCCAGCGGGTGTAGTCGTTAGGGTCGAACTCCTCGCTGAGGTGGATGATATAGTGCTCATTGCTCTCATTGCTCTCAATGCTATATCTAGCGCAGAGTTTGTTGAGGGCCTCCTTGTTGATGACCGTGTAAGGCAACTTGGTTGTAGTGGAGAAGCCGTGGAAACTGTTGATGTGTTTCTGCTTAACAATCAGTCGGAGCGAGTAGGCGGAGTGACCAAATGCCATCCACGAAAGCATTTCGTTGTTGAAATGGAGATGGATTGTGGAACGGTCGTTCTGCTGTTCTATACCAGTTATTAGCTCTATGTTCATAATCGTCAAAATTCTTTTGGTGCCTCACAGCACCTCGATAAACTCATCGTTTATGTCGACACTCACCGCTATGAGCGAGGGGAGTGTGATTATTATATGCTTGGTTTTGGAACCGCGGACGGTTTGTAGGATGCCTTCGCAGCCATCTAATGAGCCACCTATCATTCGGATTTTGCGGCCGCAAAGGAGTTGGTCGATCTCCTCGGCAGAGTAGAATTTAGGGTTGTTGGTACTATGCACGGCGCCGATAAATTTTGCCATATCCTCCGTTGGGATGATTATTGGCTCGCCCTGCTTGCCACCCTTTTTGAAGCGATACTGCAATGTTGGGGTCTTAGCAACGATAGGGTCGAGGTTTTGGCGGCTCTCGTTTACAAAGAGTAGGTCGCGCATTACGGGTCTCTCCACCCTTATACGCTTGCCATCTTTCACTGTGAAGCGCGTGGCTATTGGTGTGAAGACCTCCATTCCAGCCTCTGCAAGCTGCTTATATGCTGGTAGTAGGGCGTTGGCGCGCTTGAGGTCGCGCATTGCAAACCAGTGCTTCTCGGTATTGGGTGTTGAGGTCTCCATAGTTTAGATAACTATATACTCTTGATTCCTGCGCGAGTCTGCATGTGGTGCATTTTCAGGCAGTTACGAGTGTTGTTGTCGAAAGTTTGCAGTAAATTATACTGCCAGTTTTTCTTTTGTGCCATCTCTTCTGAGACCTTGTTGTGGTGTGTGATAGCGCGCTTTATAGCCGCTATGCTCACCAGTCGTTTTTAGTACTCTCTTAAGAGAGTCTAAAACAACCACGGGCAAAGATAACAATTTATCCCTAAACGGCATAAACTTTTGGGGTTTATTTTCTGGTGCAAGGCAGAAGTCGCTCCAAATAGCACATTATAGGAGTGTTAAATCACTAATTTTATGCGGCTTATTGTGTTAAAAATGGTGGAAAATTGGTCGAAAAAACAGATGTAAAACCTGTTGTAAATCTGTAGAAAAATAGTATAATAATGGATGTAAAAGGAAGTGTGAAAAGCCTCTAAGATAGGGGTGCTTTGCAATGGTAGAGTATAGAAAATATCTGTTCGGTTTTAGGAGAGATTTTGTTCTATAGGGTGTGGCGTATAGTCTTTGTATAGGAGTAATGAAAACATAGTTTTAAGGTGCGGTTTGCTTCAAAATTTAGGCCAAGTAGATATGACCGGTTGTCAAGAATGATATTTTTTTGTAGGTTGTGTGTTACTTTGTGGGGCAACATATTTTGAATTACATAAAAAAATACTATTTTTGCGCGATTGTGTATATACAGTAAAAAGTAAAATCTAAAAATATAAAAAACTAATTACACTATGGGAAGAGCATTTGAGTATCGCAAGGCGAGAAAGATGAAGCGCTGGGGACATATGGCGCGTGTATTTACAAAGATTGGTAAGGAGATTGAGATGGCGGTTAAGGCTTCAGGTCCAGATCCATCATCAAACCTTCGTCTTCGTCTTTTGTTGCAGAATGCCAAGGCTGAGAATATGCCTAAGGAGAATGTTGAGCGTGCTATCAAGCGTGCTACAGATAAGGACTCTGCAGACTACAAGGAGATGATCTATGAGGGATATGGTCCTCACGGTATCGCTGTGTTGGTGGAGACTGCTACCGACAATACAAACCGTACTGTAGCATCTGTGCGTATGTACTTCAATAAGTATGGTGGTACACTTGGTACATCAGGCTCTGTAGGCTTTATGTTTGATCACAAGTGCGTGTTTAAGTTCAAGCCAACTGAGGGTGTAGACCTTGAGGAGATGGAGCTTGAGATGATCGACTTCGGTGTAGATGAGTTCTACGCTGAGGAGGGCGAGGTTACAGTATACGCAGCATACGAGTCATTCGGTCAGATTCAGACTTGGATCGAGGATAAGGGCTTTGAGCTTGTGTCTGGTGAGTCTGTACGCATCCCAACCGACACTAAGGAGCTTACACCTGAGCAGCGCGAGGCTGTGAACAAGCTTATCGAGCACCTTGAGGAGGATGACGATGTAACCAACGTATACACTACAATGGCCGAGTCTGAGGAGGACGAGGAGT
>JAEIGA010004704.1_pt1 | contig 21073 bp, 20 predicted proteins | sample 9270691 | NCBI WGS metagenome assembly JAEIGA01 (sample SAMN17057246, study PRJNA624740) | gut metagenome | biome: biome; isolation source: fecal sample | host: Bos grunniens | place: China: Xizang | collected 2019 | reverse complement strand
GGATAGCAAGGCGTTGAACCTTGAGAAGCTTCGCTACGACAAGATTATCATCATGACCGATGCCGATGTCGATGGCTCGCACATCGCAACACTCATGCTCACCTTCTTCTTCCGCAAGATGAAGGCACTCATCGAGAATGGCCACATCTACATCGCTACCCCACCTCTCTACCTCGTTAAGAAGGGTAACCAGGAGCGTTACTGCTGGACAGATAAGGAGCGTGACGAGATTACTGCAGAGTTTGGTACTAACGGTGTTCACGTGCAGCGCTACAAAGGTCTTGGTGAGATGAACGACGTGCAGCTATGGGATACAACAATGAATCCTGAGACACGTATTCTTCGTCAGGTAACTGTGGAGAATGCTGCCGAGGCTGACCGCATATTCTCAATGCTCATGGGCGACGAGGTGCCTCCACGTCGTGAGTTTATCGAGAAGAATGCTCACTATGCTAATATCGACGCTTAATTGATTAACATAGGGTCGCTTTTGTGCGGCCCTTTTTTATAACTAAACATTATGAAGGTTACTGTTATTGGTGTTGCGGGTGGCACAGGCTCGGGAAAATCGACACTCGTAAAGCGACTGCAAGAGGCTTTTGCAAATGATGACGTGGCTACACTATGTCACGACTACTACTATAAGGCCCACCCTGAACTAACATACGAGGAGCGCACAAAGCTCAACTACGACCACCCCGCTGCTTTCGACACAGATATGCTTGTTGAGCATATCCGTACACTAAAGAGCAATGTGCCTATTCAGCACCCTGTATACTCCTTTGTGGAGCATAATCGCACCTCTGAGCAAGTGTTGGTCAAGCCCTCAAGGGTTATCATAGTTGACGGCATCTTAATATTTGAGAATAAGGAGCTTCGTGAGCTTATGGATATCAAGGTATTCGTAGATACAGATGCCGATATTCGTCTTGCTCGCCGCATCTTGCGTGATGTGTGTGAGCGTGGCCGCACGATGCAGTCTGTCATTGACCAGTACACAACCACCGTTAAGCCTATGCACGAGGAGTTTGTTGAGCCATCGAAGCGCCATGCCGATGTCATCATTCCTGAGGGTGGCTTCAACTCTGTGGCTGTTGGCATGCTTATTCAGAATATTCGTTCACTCATAAATAATAAATAGTCTATTCATGGATACTACACTCGGTGTTGTTGCCATAATATGTGGTATTATCGGCCTGCTTGGAGCCGTACTCCCGGTCTTGCCAGGCACAATAATATCATACGTAGGCATGCTATGTGTATCGTTTAGCTCATACTCCGAGCTCTCGCTATTTACGCTGGTTGCCTGGGGTGTTATCTCTGTCGCCATAATCCTTATGGACTACCTGCTGCCAGGCTACTTCAGTAAGAGGTTTGGAGGCACTAAGGCTGGCGTCACAGGAGCTACAATAGGAACAATAGCTGGCATATTCTTTGGTCCTCTCGGCATCATCTTTGGCCCCTTTGTAGGTGCTGTCGTTGGCGAGCTGCTTGCCGAAAAGCTGACATTCAACAAAGCCCTTACCGTGGGCTTTGGCTCGATGATGTCGTTCTTGGTGGGTACGCTCTTTAAGCTCATTGCCGGAGGATTTATGCTTTACTACATTATTAAAGATGTAATACATTAGAGATATGAGAAACCTTATTTATATGTTAGTAGCACTCGTTGCGGTGTCGTGTAGCCAAGCATCAGCAGAGGCTGACGAAGGTTATGTTGTGGCTATGTCACGTGCTGTGAGTGAAGATAGTGCTTGGTTAGATGTTGCAGAGGCGTTAGGCATGAAGCACTTGGCAGATGTCGTTATCTACGAGTCGTCGCCATGTGAGCTGCTCGACACACTTCGCAAGCTCAACCCCCGCTATGTGGCCATTGTCGAGAAGCCCGAGAATGTTGGCCGTGACTATGTCATAGATTTTCACCACACAAGCCGTGATGTTGACGAGGATATATATGCTGACTTCATGTGGGGCATTATCACAGGCTATGATGCTGAGGCTGCCATGCGCATGGTCGACAACAGCACCGAGCCACTCGTAATCAGAGATGCTGTGGCAACAATCATGGAGCTAAACTCGGCAAAGTGGTTCGATAACTATGCGTGGGTTGATGACCACACCAAGGGCCTTTGGGGCGAGAAGCGTGGTCGCCATGCAGAGATTAAGACCGACACCATAGCCCCTGAGCAGGTGCTGCGCAAGTTCACAGATCTATATGCCGAGTACGACCCCGACCTCGTTGTTACGGCTGCTCATGCTACGCAGAAAAACCTTGAGATGCCCTACTCTTTGGGTAATCTCAAGCCTCGTAATGGCAGACTCTATGCCGAGGATAGATTTACCAATGAGGAGTGGGATTTGCAGGATAGTGGCAAGCGCAGAGTATATGCCGCTGTTGGCAACTGCCTCATTGGCGACATGAACAACACCCCTGAGAGTATGGTTGCCGCATGGCTCAATGGCTCGAATGCCGCAACGATGATTGGATATGTTGTTACTACATGGCATGGCCGCAACGGCTGGGGAGCACTCAAATATTGGGTGACTAACCCCTCGCGCTACACCTTAGCCGAGGCCACCTACCTCAATCAGCAAGATTTCCTCCACCAGCAGAACGAGTGGTATCCTAAGCTTATCGACGAGAGGTATGACTACTGCGATGGGTTTATGGAGGAGCTCACAACAGCAGCCTCACGACTATCTGAGGTGTTGGGGCGTGAGGTAGATATGGAGGATGCCCACGACTGGGATATGATGGGCTTCTGGCATGATAGAGATGTGTTGGTATATTATGGCGACCCTAAGTGGCAGATAAGCCTGCAAAGTGTCGAGGGCGATGAGGACTACACAGTAACAAGCTTTATGCGTGACGGAAAGTATGTCGTTAAGGTTGTAACAGGCGAGAATTTCAGCCTCGAGAAGATGCGTGGCGACAAGTTTAAGCAGGAGCATGTTCTCGACCTTCCGTTTAGCTACATCTTCCCTACCCGCCTATCACAACCTCGCCTTGCCGAGGGTCAGGAGTGGAGGGTGGCACTCGACGAGAACTTCATACTTGTCTACAACGCCGAGTTCGAGCCTAACGCCACTTATGAGATTATCATAGATGTAGAGTAACGCTTAAGCTCAGAAATGATAATAGGCTACTAACCCCAAAGTTAGTAGCCTATTTTTTATTTTGAGAGAGCAGAGACTACAGAGAGAATAGAGACAACAGAGAGTTATTTTTGATGATAGCCGAGTTTCGTTGTCGTCTCTACAGTCTCTTTCGTCTCTGTTGTCGATAAAATCTTCCCTAAAACTCCAGCATCCTCCTCTTTGTCCTTACCTCCGACATTGGAGCAAGCTCCTCGTAGTGCCACCACTCACGACGATAGGGGTATAGCCCCGCTTCGCTCATAACCTCAATGAGAAGTAGACGATTTCGTGCAGCCTCCTTAGATATTAGGCCACGTGCCACAAGATTATTTACATAGTTTGTGTACACCTCCATATTGCGATTCGCAGCATCATTCGTGTCGCTCGTACCCTTTACGGCTGCGGTATCGGTAAAGTCATCAAACCCTGCACCCATATCTAAGGGCTCACCCTCGCAGGTGGCAATTGTAAGGTCGACAGCCACGCCATAGTTGTGACGACCGCCCTTAGTGCCGTCGGCAACAAAGTTTTGGAGCTTAGTGCCCTCCACAAGTGTGCGCATAAAGCGCTGAACACTGATAGGGCGTGCAGCATCTTATATGAGCAGTGTCAGCTGAGGATTGCGCTGGCGAAGAATCTGCTGGGCACGAACAACCTTGCGGGCGAAGTCGGGTGTGAAGTATGCCTTCTCAAGGTCACGATACATATCTCTGCCCACGAAGTTGTCGGTGGTCGAGTACTTAAGCTCTACGAGTATATCCTCAGAACCCTCGATTTTCTTAATATCTACGAGTTTATACTCGTTCATCTTAGCATCAAAATCTACTGACGACTGGGCTAAGATAGTGGCGCTAAGGCCCATTAACGCAATTAATAATAGAGTGACATGTCTCATTGTATGGCATTTTTCAATACAAATATACTAATTTGTCGTAAAAATTGATGCCTCGCATCTACAAATCGAAAAAATGTGTATCTTTGCAAAGTTAAGATGTAAACTATAAATTTAAACGTTATGAAGAATATTTTTTCAATTCTTGCTATTGTAGCGATGTTCTTTGTTGCATGTGAGCCTACGGTAGAAGAGACTAAAGAGAGTCAGATTAAGCTTACAACAAGCGAAGCTATTACAGTAAATAGCGGTAGCTCAATGGGCTTTATCAAGTATGAGATTTTAGAGGTAATCGAGGGCGCAGAGGTTACTGTGGCAGCCGATGTTGACTGGATTGGTAATTTTGACTTGCAGCAGCAGGGCAAGATTGGATATACCGTACAGGCTAATCCTGATGGCGAGGAGCGTCAGGGTGTGATTACCGTATCATACGACAAGTCATCATTCACTGTTACAGTTACTCAGAAGCTAAGCGAGAACCCTACAAACGAGCAGATTAAGGCTCAGTATCTTCAGGGTAAGTACTATGGCAACTATACAGGTCTTCAGGACGGTATGTATAATTATTATCTCGCATTCTCAGACCTTGGCATGGACGAGAACAACATGTTTAACACGCCTAATGCTCACTACTATTTTGTCGACTTGTTTCTTGATACTCCTCCTGCAGACCTAAACAATATTGTTGTGCCTAATGGTGTGTATGAGTATGATATTACTAACTCTGGCTTCATGAACACATTCACAGAGTCAACCAGCTGGTATCAGATTAATGACGAGTCTGGATTCCCTATTGTAGGCTATCAAGTTCACTACGAAAAGGGAACTATTACTGTTGAAGATGGCAAGGTAACTCTCGAGGTGTTAATGCAGATTGATCACATGCAGAAGACTCATGTAGTAACCTATGAGGGTAGTCACTCACTCGTCGACTGCACTAATGAGATATACTAATAGTTAGATGCATACTATGGCAAAAAGGCTATCCCGAGTGGATAGCCTTTTTTTTGTGTGGTGTGTGTGCAGGTTTTAAATCTCTGCGATTGATACAATATTATTTAGTACCGCATATATCGTAAGGCGACCTATTGAGCGAGTATTCAGCTTATCGCAGATGTTGTTGCGATGAAAAATTACCGTCGACAAAGAGATATGCAGCTCGTCGGCAATCTCCTTGTTGATACGCCCCTTAATCATGAGCTTTAGCACCTCACGCTCACGTTGAGATAGCTCTTTGTTGTCGTCTGTGTCTTTGCTGATTGTATTAGGGTGACCATGAGGGTGACCCATGTGGTGCATCTGCAATATGGTGCGTACTATATCCTGCTCCGAAGATGTCGCATCGAGGGTGCGGAAGCCCATCTGAGCAAATGTAGAGCTGTTGCCATCGGTAACAACTATTGTGCGACGCATCATCTGATGAAAGTAGTCGGGGTTGCGGAAAACAACCATTGACGACACGAAAAAGTGAGGCACGCTCTCTACAGTTGGAGCGTAACTGTCAAACGAGTCGCACACCACAACATCCATACCGCCAGTAATATCCATAAGGAGAGTACGCAGAGCCATTGCACTCAGCGTATTCTCCATGATTATCACCATCTGAGGACGCATCATCTAACCTACATTCTATCTGTTGATGTATACCTCCATGAGCTGCGCATCGCCCACGATGTCTATCTCGCAAGCCTCGGCAGGAATCAACACCAGCTCGCCCATCTCAAGCTCCTCCTTGCCACCATCAATAGATATTGTGGCATGTCCTGAGAGGCAGATGTAGACAATGAATGAGTCGAGCATCGACCTGTCGAGATGCTTAACTGTGTCAACATCGAGAATGTTCATAGTGAAGTATGGACACTCGATAACCTTGCTCTCGCCACCCTTGGTTATGCTATACTGCTTATGTAGCACCTCGGCATCCGCCTCAAAGTTGATAGCGTCGACAGCAAGAGCTGTGTGTAGCTCACGTCCCTTGCCCGAAGCATCTACTCTATCCCAGTCATAGATGCGGTATGTCACGTCGGATGTCTGCTGCACCTCGACAACCTCGATACCGGCACCAAGAGCATGTACTGTGCCCGCAGGAATGAAGAACACATCGCCCTTCTTAACCTCTACACGATTCAATAGCGACTCGAGGCGTGACTCAGATACTGCTGCGATATACTCCTCACGTGTGATGTTAAGGTCCTTGAAGCCAAGGTAGATAGCTGCGCCCTCCTTGCAATCGGCGATATACCACGCCTCGGTCTTTCCGAAGCTATTGTGGCGCTCCTCAGCAAGAGCGTCATCAGGGTGCACCTGAACAGATAGTTTGTCGTTGCAGTCGAGATACTTAATCAGGAGTGGAAACTCGAGGCCGTAGCGCTCAAAATTCTCCTCGCCTACGAGCTCGCTCATGTAGACCTCGATAATCTCCTCGAGGTTGTTGCCCTTGAGCATGCCGTTAGCAACAACAGAGATGTCGCCTTTGACAGATGATAAATCCCAGCTCTCGCCATAGAGTTTATCTTTTGGCAGGCGTGCAGCAGCCTTGCCCTTACGCTCGATAATAGCATGGCCACCCCAAATGCGTTCCTTGATTCTTGGCTTAAATTTTATTGGATACAACATGTTGATAATCTGTTAAAAAAGTGATTCTACATAATTCAATACATCATCATAGTTTGCCATGAGCGAGAAGGTCTTGCTTGGTCGAAGATAGTGCAAATCTTTCTTCTCTTTTGCTCGCTCTTCGCCGCAGCCTGTGATGTTAAGCATGATGCAAGCATCTTTGTCAATCTCGCCCGCCTCGACTAACTTGATAAGCGATGCAAGGGCAACGCCTGGTGCGGGGTGAATATCAACACCCTCGAGCTCCTTAAATAGGCGGCAGGCACGCTTCGCCTGAGCATTTGTTGCTACTACAACATCTCCATTTGTAGCCTTAAGAGCATCGTATAGTCCTCCCGCCAAGCTATAGGGTGGACGGCGGTTTGAGAGCACCTTGGCATCTATAAGCTCGGCATCACGACGAGCCTTCTTCATGTCGTATTGAAGCATCTCTCGAGAGTCGGCACGCCATGCATCGAAGATAGGAACAAAAGGGGCATTTTGCGATACGATAAGGCGCATGGTGTTGTTGCCATATCTGCCGTCCTCGATAAGTCGACAGTTTGCCTCCCATGCAGCAATAGCTCCTGTGCCACTACCCACAGCCTGAAAATAGAGGTCAGGAATGCGACCTATGGTAGTCACTGCCGAGAGCACCGTGGTTGCCATGCCGTCACGGCGAGCAACATTCTTAGCGCCACCCTCGGCATAGAACTTCGCAGACTTAAGAATGATGTTGCTTAGGTGTATTGCATCGTAGTAGTCGCCACCCTTCTCGCAAGCAACGAGCTTCACGCAGTCGTTGAGTGGCTCGGTAAACCACAATGCTGAGAGGTTGTCGGCAGGAACGACAAGAAGGAGCTTTATGTTGTTGTCGGAACATACTCGAGCAAAGGCTCGTGCAGTGTTACCCGCTGAGGCAACAACCAATACCCTATCCTCCTTTTCGTCGATACGTGCACATACGCTATAAGCCTCAGTCTCCTTGAAGGAGCAGGTGCGCATCTTAGCGCCGTGCTCAGGGGCATAACCGTTAAGAGTAATCCAGAGGTTGCTTAGCCCGAGATGCTTGGCAAGTGCCTCGCTACGATAGGTTACGGGGGCTGCCGAACCCTGAAGCACACGCTTTATGGGCAACCAGTCGCAGAACTTGTATAGTCCGTACTCCTCCGACTTAACGTCAAGTTGCCTCTGTTCGTATGTTGCTCGCACCAATGAAGGTGCTTTGCACTCTGCATCATCGAGAATCCACCCAGCATCCTCAAACTCTCTACCTGTTGCTACACACTTTAACGTATAGCGTGTGGGATTAAAATCTTTCATATTTAGGTTATTTTTCGTGCACACTATTCATCTTGCAAAGATACAAAATATTTTGCTATCATAGATACGTACCTATACTTAATAATGAATTATCGGCTATTTGAAAAATAATTTGTATATTTGTGGAGTTATAAACAAAACATCATGTATACAATGAAGAACTTTATATTCAGACTCTCTATTATGGCTGTAGCCATGATATTCTCACTGTCATGCACAAGTGATAAGCTAAATCCTGAGCCAATATGGGATAACGCAGCAATGGTCTTCTATGCTAATGTCGGCGAGGCCCATGCAAAGAGCGGCTTAGCAGAGATGGATATTACGAAGCTTGAGCAACAACTCAACCAGGAGTTTGGCGAAAATAGTGCTGAGGCAGGTGTTGTGAAGGCTATTCTTAAGAATCCAAATGCATCGGGCTTTGCTTTAGATAGACCTGTGTATGTCGCTGTAGGCGAGTATGGTGATGATGTGAATAGGTATAACTTAATAGCATCAATAGAGGTCGCTTCGGCTACTGAGGTCGATAGCTTCTTTAAGACTATGACCGATGATTATGACGAGGCACAAATAACGCTCGAGAAGGATAGGCGAATCATTAGCATCGACAAAGATGTGCTCTTTGGCTATGACAATAAGCGCTTAGTGCTTGTTGCAACAGAGGATAGCAATTGCAACCTCCATGAGGTGTTGAATAAGCACATGAAGTATGATGCTGCCGATATGTCACGTTTCAATGGTTACGATGCGGCTCTATATGTCGATATCAATGATGACACGTTGGCATTGCTTGCAGAGGAGACAGATGTTGACGATATTCAGCTATCGGACTATTTTAATGAAAATGCGACTGCTATAATGGGTCTGTCGTTTGATGATGGTAGCATTTTGTATAACACCGAGCTTACGGGTTTGGCAGAGGATGTTGTGAATCCATTGAAGAAGGCAAATGCCGCAAGCCTTAAGCGTTTAGAGTCATCACCTATTGCACTGCTTAATATGGGTGTTAATGGCGAGGTGCTTGCCGATTTAGCAAATGTGGCTATTGATGTCGCAATGGCCGAGCTGGGTGGAGCTAACAACGAATTCAACATATACAAAAATATCGCACTTGGCGTGATTGCCTCAATAAATGGTGACATGATGTTTGCACTCTCTGATGCCGAGGGTACAACTGTCGAGGACTATATGGGCGATCAGCAGTTGGTTTTCTCTACTGCAAATGCGCTATTTACTGCTGAGGTTATCGATGATTATATAATGAAAAATATCGATACGTATGGTGGTGCATTCCTTGCTAAACAGGGTGATAAATATAGTGTCAATGCCTTCGGAAATAGGATAACAATAGCTCAAGATGACAATCTTTTCTATGTGGGTGTAAACAATAGTGGAGAGGTTAAGAAGCACTCTGCTTATGATGATAAGTGGGCTGAGGATGTCGCTGATTGCTACCTGTATGCTATGATTGACTTCAACGAGTTGTTTAAGTCAGGATTTGGTCGCATGGCAAAATCACTAATATTGAATGACATTCGCAATCCTAAGGAGAGAGAGGCCATAATGAGCACTCTATCAGCACTAGGCAGCCTGCATTTTAGTATTGATGGAGAAAACGACAAGATGTATAGCGAGTTGATGATTACCACAAATGATTCATCGAAAAACTCACTACAACAGATTGTTGAATTGTGTTACGAATTAGCATATAACTAATGAATAATATTAGACTAAAGGGGGCAATACCCGAGATATTTGCCACAAATAAGGAGTTGCGCTCTGAAATATGGCTAAACGATGTTGTGTTTGAGCAGGGCAAACGCTATCTTATTAAGGCCGATTCGGGTACAGGCAAGTCGTCGCTATTGAGCTTCATCTATGGTCAGCGTGGCGACTATCGTGGAGATATACTCTTTAACGACCAGGATATTCGCACCCTCACCTCTCAAGATTGGTGTTTAGTGCGTCAATCTATGATAAGCATTCTATTTCAAGACCTTAAGCTATTTGGCGAGCTTACTGCTTTGGAGAATGTCGAGATTAAAAACCGACTAACCAAGACACAGACAACAAGAGTCATAAAGGGTTGGTTTGAGGAGCTTGGTATCGCCGATAAGCTAAATGTTCGTGCTGATCATCTATCGTTCGGCCAGCAGCAACGTGTGGCGCTTATCAGGGCGTTGTGCCAGCCATTTAGCTTCCTGCTCCTCGACGAGCCGATATCGCACCTTGATGATAGTAATAGTGATATTATGCGTGATATTATCCTTCGTGAGACTACACGACAAGGGGCAGGAATTATCGCTACGTCGATAGGTAAACACATGGATATTGATTACAATAAATGCCTGAGCCTATGAGACTAATATGGAAACTTCTAAGAAAGCACATTAGCCTATTTGAGTTGGGCATATTCTTCATTGCCAACCTTATAGGTATGGTTGTTATACTCGGTGGAGTACAGCTATATAGCGACCTTAGGCCTTTGGTGTCAGGCGAAAATGCACTTGTAGGCAACGACTATGTTGTAATATCGAAGCCTGTAAAGCGTGTTAATAGCAATGCCGTGTTTAGTCGTGAGGAGATTGAGGAGCTCAAGGCACAACCCTTTGTCCTACGCCTTGGAGAGTTCACTCCCGCACAATACCAGGTATATGGAGGTGTTAACCTTAATGGTCAATCCCTCTCTACCCTAATGTTTTTTGAGGCTATTCCAGATGCCTTTATCGACGTAAAGAGCAAGGAGTGGAAGTTTAAGCCGTCGAAGCACAAGGTGCCAATCATTATACCTCGTAACTATCTGAATCTCTACAACTTTGGATTTAGCAATACTTCAGATAAGCTGCCACAACTCACTGAGAGTGTGATGAAAGATCTCGAGTTGGAGCTAACTCTGTCAGGCGATGGCAACAGACAAAAGTTTATAGGAAAGGTTATCGGATTTTCAGATAGGCTAAACACCATTCTTGTCCCCTACGACTTTATAACGTGGTCAAACAAGCGCTTTGCAAAGAGTGAGGATGTAGCTATTTCTCGTCTGATTTTGGAGGTTATAAATCCAAGCGACCCTGAGCTATTAAACTATTTCAAGACGCATGGCTATGTTGCCGAGGGTAAGCCCGCAGAGAGTAGTAAGGCGCTGTTTCTGCTTCGAGTAAGTGTTGGAGTGATAATATTTATCGGCTTAGTATTCAGTGTTCTATCACTTATTATATTAACACTGAGCATATATCTATTATTGCAGAAAAATATCGATAAGCTCGAGAATCTACGACTCATTGGCTATACAACATCGGCAGTAGCACGACCATATAATACTATTGCCATTATCCTCAGCGTGTCAATCATGGTGCTAAGTATATGGATTATCTCGCAGGTGCGATTGCTCTATATCGACTACCTTGTAGAGTCGACAGGCCGAGAGATTCATGCTACTATGGCCCTAACAATCGTATGTGGTATTATACTAATGGTGGGAATAATCCTCTTTAACATTAGTGTTATACGTCGAAAGATTGTTGAGATCTCCCGAAAGCGATGATTCGTAGAGCTACACTTAGCGATGTTGATACAATAATGGGCATTGTTCGCAGTGCTCAGCAATCGCTGCGTGAATTGGGTATCGACCAGTGGCAAGATGGCTACCCCTCACCAGATAGTATCAAGCTGGATATAGATGCTCAAGTCGGATATGTTGCGTGCGACGAAGATAGTATAGTTGGGTATGCAGCCATAGTACTCACAGGTGAGCCTGCATACATGCAGATAGCTGAGCTGTGGCACACGAGCGAACGATATGTTGTTGTGCATCGTTTGTGTGTCGACTCCTCGCAACGACGTCGAGGCGTGGGTATAATGTTGATGAAACATGCTGCCGACATGGCTCGCAGAGAGGGGTATGATGCCTTTCGTATCGACACTCATAAGGGTAATATCCGCATGATGTGTATGATGCAACGACTCGGTTTTTCGCATGTCGGAAAGATTCTCTATGATAGTGGTGAGAGAGAGGCTTTTGAGCTTAGTTTAGATTTAAGTAATACGTTGTAATAGTCTATTATATGGCAAGTTATCTTCAAGTAGAAAACATATCGAAGTCGTATGGCGACCGTACCCTATTTTCAAATATAAGCTTCAATATTAACGAGGGCGACAAGATTGCTCTTGTTGCTCCTAATGGTACGGGAAAGTCATCGCTGATGAAGATTCTTGCTGGTGTCGAGAGCTCGGATCGAGGTGGCGATGTTAAGTTCATGAAGGATATTCGTGTTGCGTTCCTCGACCAGAACTTCGACTTCAATCCACGAAACACCATCTTCGAGGAGGTATTCACTCGCATGGGTGCTGTTGCCCCTGAAATCCGAGAGTATGAGGAGGCCTTAGTGAGTGGTGATAGTGTACGACTTGAGCGCGCTATTGCTTCAATGGACGCATCAGGTAGCTGGGATATCGAGCAGAATATCAGACAGGTACTCTCGCAACTAAAGATTGAACGCCTCGACCAACCTATGAGCGAGCTTTCGGGTGGCGAAGCAAAGCGAGTTGCCCTTGCCTGCATGATGCTCCAGAATGCAGACTTCCTCATCATGGACGAGCCTACAAACCACCTCGACATCGAGATTATCGAGTATTTGGAGGGGTATCTTCAGCGTTCACGATGCACACTATTTATGGTTACCCACGATAGATATTTCCTTGACCGAGTGTGCAATATCATCATGGAGATTGACCGAGGCAAGTTATATAGCTACCGTGGCAACTATACCGAGTATCTTGAAAAGCGTGAAGAGCGCTACGAAAATATGCAGGCCGAGATTGATAAATCTCGTAACCTTCTACGTCGTGAGCTCGAGTGGATACGTAGCACACCTCAGGCTCGCACGGGTAAAGCCCGCTATCGCATAAATGCCTTCTACGACCTTAAGGATAAGGCCTCGGTGAGCCTTCGCACGTCTAACGTAGAGATAGATGTTGCTACATCACGCCTCGGACGTAAGATTATCGACTGCATGGATGTGGACTTAAGATTTGGGGAGCGCAAGATGCTCGACAGCTTTTCATATAAGTTTACTCGTGGCGAGCGCATAGGTATTGTTGGTCGTAATGGTGTGGGTAAGAGCACGTTCCTCAATCTTATATCAGGTAATTTGCAGCCAGACTCAGGTGTCATCGAGCAGGGTGAAACACTGCGCATAGGCTACTACACCCAGCGTGGCATGAGCTTTAAACCAGGGCAGACCGTGCTCGAGTGTGTGCAGGACATTGCCGAGGTGGTAAAGAGCTCTGATGGCATGAACGTATCGGCTACTACCCTTTTAAATCGCTTTCTGTTTCCGCACGAGACATTTACTAAGCGCATTGATATTTTGAGTGGTGGTGAGCAGCGTAGATTATATCTGCTTACGGTGTTGATGCGCAATCCCAATATGCTTATTCTCGATGAGCCAACCAACGACCTCGATATCATGACGCTCAACGTACTCGAGGAGTATCTTCAGGAGTTCAAGGGCTCGCTTATCATCGTTTCGCACGATAGATATTTCTTGGATAAGTGTGTTGACCACCTCTTTGTTTTCGAAGGCAATGGCCGTATCAAGGATTTTGTAGGTCAATATAGCGAATATCGTGAATATATCAAGGAGCGGGAAGAGGCTGAGCGCCAGGCGCAACGTGCTACAGCACAACCTAAGGCTCAACAACAACGCAAGCACGACAGTTCAAAGCGTAAGCTATCATTTAAGGAGCAACGAGAGCTTGAGGATATAGAGCGAGATTTGGCGCTGCTTGCCGAGGAACGCACGAAACTCGAGGCAGAACTTAACGCTGGCACTGCCGACTATTCACGCCTAACTGAGCTGTCTGGTCGTATTGAGGAGATTATTTCCTTGGTTGACGAAAAGGAGTTGCGCTGGTTGGAACTAAACGAGTAGGTAATCGACTTTGGCTTAATCATTGCATTATTGTAGGCATAAATCTTTATGCCTATGAAACGTTCTATAATCTACATCTTTGTGTGTACGCTCCTCGCCACAATGTTCTTTGCGTTTAGTGGTGATGCGCAGGGCGATAAACAGAGGGCTGACTCAATGAGTCGTGAAGCACAGCGTGAGGCAAGACGTGAAAAACGAGCTCAACGCTTAGCTGAATATGAGCAACATCTCGACTCGATTGTTACGTCAAACCAATTTAGATTCGTAGCGCAGACTATGCAACAGTTGCCCGCTGGCATGATGCGCAATCTAACAAATCCCTACTACGAATTGGTTGTTATGGGAAGTGAGGTTGATGTTTGTTTGCCATTCCTAAAAGGTTATACACCACCCTATTATCCAGTGTTATTTAACTATGTTTTAACATCGGTGAAGGGCTACAATGTCGAGAAGACAAGCGATGGTTGGCACATAACATTCGAGTCGTCGATGTACTCAACAACAGACTATACCTTCTCACTTGAAGTATACTCGAGATATGGTGGCGCAACACTCACACTCTCTTCCCCATTCTACAACAGTGTGCAGTACAATGGAAACATCTTAGGAATATAACAAAAGGTAAGGGCGAGTGAAACACTCGCCTTAATTATTGCTTGCTATTTTTTACTTGGAGGGCTTAGCTTAGAGAGCTCTCCAAGTCGTTCTATGGGTATTGTGCCCGACATTGCAACAATGCCTATGCCGCCACTCTTGCCATGCGTAATTATTATAACCTCTTCGACAATATCTCCTCGCTTAAGAATATATACGTCATTGCGGCCACGTTCATCTTCTGACGATGCGAGATATTGCATTTTAGTGCTTCTTACAATAGCCAACGCACGCTGCTCTAAAGTCTTGGAATATGCAGCATTAGTAGATGTTATCATATCTATATGGTCGAGCATCTTGAACGTTGCCCGCTGCTCCTTTGCGGCAAATGTCTGCGCCATGCCGAGCATAACGCTACCAGCACTAAAATACTCGACATCTGTCTGCTTCTTAGCCTCATGGCCAAGCTGCTCCATAGCTGGTATTTGTGCATAGCTAACCACGGGTAAAAGCATAGCTATCAACATTATGAGTCGTTTCATGATTATATAAATTCGTATAACAATGGATATTTGCTACAAATGTAGCACTCAAATAGGAATTTTGGTGTGTCGTACTACAAAAAAATGCGACACCCAAAGTTTGAGTGCCGCACCTGTTAATATTTACACTGTTTAGAAGTTGTACTGTGCCATGATGCTCAGGCGATTTGCCGAGTTAAGGATGTCGTTTGCATCACGTCGTGTGCCATGTAGATACTCAAGAGCAAAGGTGAGGTTTGGAGTAAGTTTGTAGAAGGCATTTGCAAAGAGGTAGCTACCCTTCTTATACTGCTTCTCACTAATATATCCGTCGCTCTGGTCGAGGCCTACCTCCGAGTAGCCACCTGCCACCCAAAGACGATCAGGCATGATGTTTACCTGAGCTGCTGCCTGCCAACCCCACATCGAAGGTGTCTGAAGCTGGGTAGGGTTGTTAGGATTGTAGGTAAAGTCGTAAGGCGAGCCAGAGAGATCCTGGATATATGGCGTGATGCCATTGCCATATGTGCCGTTCATATAGAGGTCTACCCAGCGTGTTACAGCGAGGTGGCCGCTAAACTGAATACCCCAACCAAACTGCGTTGTATTCTCACCTGTTGTATTGTTGTGAAGATACATATCACGAACAACACCAGATAGTCGTAGGTGGCTTATGCGCTCACGGCCGAACTTATATTGCAAATAGGCAATACCATCGGGCACTCGCTGCATTATTGCCGAGAAGTTTTCGCCATAGGTAGCATTAACCACCGGACGCTCGGCAGCGATACCAAAGCTAAATCCTGAGCGATCGTGATACTCATAACGTATCATCTCGTTAAACGTGAAGTTATAGGCATTAGGGCCCTGAAAATCAATGGTCATAGGCGCTGCTTCAAGGTCGCAGAATGTTGTCACATCACGACCTATGGTCAAACCCTTAAACTGCACGTATGCCGAGCGTAGGCGTGGCAGATAAGAGAACTCCTCGCCACCACGGAAGTCCATGTCGCTAAATACCACCACACGTCCCAAGGCATCGCTATTGACGATAGCCTTAAGGTATAGGCGTGATGTTGTTGCGTCCATCATTACTCGCTGCTCCGATGCGTAGTTTTTGCTCATCGGGATGTCGTAAGGTACAAAGTCGATGTTGCCTACTGCACCACCAAAGTCGTAGCTTGTGCGAAGGTTTACATATCCGCCAAGCGCCAACGAGAAGCGATTGTTGGGCGACGTGAATATAAACTGAGGGTTGCCGAGCTGCTGGAAGCCCTCACGTTGCGTCTCAGCGAAGTCACACATCACATGTTTGTGTACCTTGTCATGATGGTGTTTATGGCTGCCATTTGACGAAGAGGTGTAGATAGATGGTGAGTATTTATCGCCATCTGTTGTTGTTTGTGCCACTGCCGATGTGAACATTGAGCCTGTTGCTGTGGCAATTAACAATGCTTGTCTAAATAGTCTCATAATAGTTAATTTAGAGGTTAAACTTAGCTTTTCGCATCGTCACAACACAACTTATATGCCAAAGAGCGTAGGTAATAATAGTAAGAGGCTGACCGAAAAGTAAATTTCAGTCAGCCTGATATAATGGGTGTGGGATTAACTATAAGAATTATTAATGCAGTTGCGATTATTATTTAAACATCTGCTTGAGATAACGACCAGTATAGCTCTCGTCATTAGCCATAACATCGTGCGGCGTTCCCTCGGCAACTACCCTGCCACCATCACGTCCACCCTCAGGGCCCATGTCGATAATCCAATCGGCAACTTTTATAACATCGAGATTATGTTCTATGACTATTGCGGTATTGCCACAATCCACCAAGCGGTTAATAACATCGAGCAACTGACGAATATCCTCGAAGTGAAGTCCCGTTGTTGGCTCGTCGAGGATGTAGAGCGTGCGACCAGTATCTCGCTTAGCAAGTTCGGTAGCAAGCTTTATGCGCTGCGACTCGCCACCCGAGAGTGTGGTACAGGGCTGACCAAGCGTTAGGTAGCCGAGTCCAACTTGCTGAATGGCACGTAGTTTCTGATATATAGATGGAATATTCTCAAAAAACTCAACAGCCATATTTATCGTCATATTCAAGACATCGTTAATGCTCTTACCCTTATACTTAACCTCCAATGTCTCACGATTATAGCGGTTACCACCACATGCCTTGCACTTAACAAAGACATCGGGCAAAAAGTTCATCTCGATAGTCTGATGTCCCGCTCCACGACACTCCTCGCAACGACCACCCTTAACATTGAACGAGAATCGTCCAGCCTTATAGCCACGAATTAAGGCATCGGGGGTCTCAGAGAATAGTTTTCTGATATCAGCAAATACATTTGAATATGTAGCAGGGTTGCTTCGTGGCGTTCTACCAATAGGCGACTGATCAACAACCACCAACTTATCAATATGTTCTATACCCTCAATACGCTCATAGGACAATGGCTGGTCTAAAGAGCGATATAGATGACGAGCAAGTATTGGACGCAAAGTGCCATTGATAAGCGATGACTTACCCGAGCCAGATACTCCTGTAACACATACAAATTTACCCAGCGGAATAGTCACATCCACGGCCTTAAGATTGTTGCCTTTAGCTCCAACTATACGCAAGCTTTCGCCATTTCTGCTACGCAATGTTTCGGGAATGGGAATAGCTCTACGTCCTGTCAAATAATCTGATGTAAGAGTTTGAGCGCTACATATATCATCAAAGTTACCTTGAGCTACTACTTTACCTCCGCGACGACCTGCCAAGGGGCCAACATCTACAATATGGTCGGCAGCACGCATCATATCTTCGTCGTGCTCGACAACAATCACCGAGTTGCCAGCATCACGCAGTCGCTTAAGGCTCTCGATAAGTCGTTGGTTATCTCGCTGATGAAGACCTATGCTTGGCTCGTCAAGGATATATAGCACATTAACAAGCTTAGAGCCTATCTGAGTTGCAAGACGTATACGCTGTGACTCGCCACCAGAGATAGTGCGAGAGGCACGAGAAAGCGACAGATAGCCAAGACCAACATCAACAAGGAAGCCCACACGCTCACGTATCTCCTTTATGAGGTCACGAGCAATAATGCGCTGTTTATCAGAGAGTATATCTTCAACACTGTTTATCCACTCCCTAAACTCAAGAATAGACATCGCAGAGACATCAGTGATACTCTTGTCGCCAATGCGAAAGTTTTCGACCTCAGCCTTAAGACGTGTGCCGTGGCAACAAGGACAACTCTGCATAACGAAGAACTGCTCACGCCACTTTTCGCCCTTTTTCGACTCCTCGTCAACGTTGCGCATCATCCACTCGTTAAGGCCCACCCATTGCATCATGTCACGACCTCCAGAGCCGCCATACGACGATGCGTGGAGCATCAGTGGCTCAGGGTCACCATAAAGGATAGCATTCATGCCCTCAGTAGAGATGGTTGATATAGGGTCGTTTAGTGTAAAATCATAACGATGACCAAGTGCTTCGAGCATAGCAAAGAGCATGTTATTATGATATTTTCCTAATGGCTCGATACCACCCTCCGCAAGCGATAATGTAGCATCTGGAACAATTTTGCTCATATCGAAGACTGCCCTCTCTCCCAGTCCGTTACACTCCGCACATGCACCTTTAGGTGAGTTAAACGAGAAGGTGTGGGGTTGTGGCTCTTCGAAGGCTTCACCCGTTGTAGGACACATCAGGTGTCGTGAGTAGTAGCGAGTGCCATTTGTGCCATAATCGTATAAAATCATTGTACCTTTGCCCTGGCGCATAGCCTCCGAGAGCGATGTCGCCATGCGCTCACGATGCTCCTCGCCAACAACCAAACGGTCAATGACCATATCAATAGTATGAATCTTGTATCTGTCAAGCTTCATGCCTGCGGAGAACTCCACAATCTCGCCATCGATACGAGCATAGATATATCCTCGTTTCGACATCTGCTCAAAAAGCTCACGGTAGTGACCCTTACGACCCTTGACAACAGGAGCAAGGAAGGCTACACGACGGCCATTAAACCCCTCAATCATAAGGTCGAGAATCTGCTCATCGCTATAGCGCACCATTTTCTCGCCCGTGATTGGCGAATATGCCGTAGAGGCACGAGCATACATCAAACGCAAAAAGTCGTTTATCTCGGTGACTGTGCCCACGGTTGAGCGTGGATTCTTATTTGTTGTCTTCTGCTCAATAGCCACAACAGGACTAAGGCCAGTAATCTTGTCGACATCTGGACGCTCCATGTTGCCAACAAACTGACGAGCATAGGCCGACAACGTCTCCATATAGCGACGCTGACCCTCAGCATAGATGGTATCGAAAGCCAAAGAGGATTTGCCTGAGCCAGATAGTCCAGTTATAACGACGAGAGAGTCACGGGGTATTTTAACATCTATATTTTTGAGGTTGTGAACTCTGGCGCCTATTACCTCAATAAATTTCTTTTTCATTGCGACGATTATAATAATCCAGATAGCACACCCTCAAGCGATATCCACCCCATAAGGTCGATAAAAAATACAACAATGATAAAGAGTGTAAACCAGCGTACGAACTTAACACCCCAGCTCATTGCCCAATGCGAGGCTAAAACGGCACCAAGGATGTTGCCTACGCCATGCAGCAAGCCCGCCATCCACTCAACCTGACCATTATAGATAAACACAGCAAGAGCAAAGGGTGTTGATAGGAATATCACAAAGCCCTTGATTACGTTGGCAGTTATGATATCGAGCTTCATAGTCCATATTGCAATGGCAAGAATCAAGAAGCCAAGGCCGATGTAGATATAGCCGCCATAGAAGCCTATGATGAAGAATACTATATAGTGCCACCATCTGATTTTCAGGCCATGGCCACCTGTTACATGCTCATTATCTTTACCTAAAAGCAGATAGATCAAAATCACAGCAAGGACAACAGATAAGCATATCTTAAATATAGATTCACTGACCTCCGTTGCCACCATAGCACCAAATATATTGCCGACAATAGCAGGAATCGAGAGCAGCAAACCGCTGCGGATATGAAGCATGCCCTTGCGGAGGAATGATATCGTTGCAGAGAGATTTTGAAGCAACACAGCAATACGATTCGTTCCATTAGCCAGGCCGATAGGCATGCCCATAGCCATAAATAACGACATCGTAATCACCGAGCCACCACCACCAAGCGTATTTATGATACCAACAATAACACCTGAAACCAATAATAGTATTATCTCATTTACACTCATATTACACTAATCTAAAGTTATCAGCATCAACACTAACATTAAACTTATCTCTAAACAAATTAAGCTTTTCTATATCAATCTCTGCTTGAACCATACACTCTGCATTGTTACACTCGCAAATTGACTCTCCATAGTAGTTTATAGCGGCAGAATCTCCCGAATAGTTCAACGTCGGCTCATCGCCAATACGGTTAACACCTATGACGTACGCCTGGTTCTCAATAGCACGTGCTCTTAACAGCGTTTTCCATACCTCTCGTCGTGGTGTTGGCCAAGCGGCAACATATATCATAGCATCGTAGTCACCACGCTGACGGCTCCAGACGGGAAAACGGAGGTCGTAGCATATGGCGAGCAAATATCTAACACCTCGCCACTCAACTACTTTGCGCTCACTACCTCGTGTGTAGCTTTTACACTCGCCGCCAACAGAGAACAGATGCCACTTATCGTAATACTCTACCTCGCCCGTAGGTTTCACAAAGTACATACGATTGCGATACTCCTCAGCGACCTTAACAGCACACGAACCTACAATCGCAGCATCGAGCTTTTTTGCCATTTTTAGCATCCAACATAGTGTTCTACCATCATCAACAGCATCACATGGATTAGTTGCAAATCCTGTCTGAAACATCTCACTAAGCACAACAATATCGGTAGTAATCCCCTCGAGCATAGCCTCTATTTGCTTAAGATTAGCATCGATGTTAAGCCACTCTATATTGCGTTGTATTAGTGTGATACGACTTTTCATATTATTTTGTTGCTATGTAAAATAGGTCAAAACACTTATTATCAACCATCTGTAGATGATAATCTTCCATCTTTATCGC
>JAEIGA010004703.1_pt1 | contig 21073 bp, 6 predicted proteins | sample 9270691 | NCBI WGS metagenome assembly JAEIGA01 (sample SAMN17057246, study PRJNA624740) | gut metagenome | biome: biome; isolation source: fecal sample | host: Bos grunniens | place: China: Xizang | collected 2019 | reverse complement strand
TTCTTTTTTTTCTTCAAGTAAAAAATAATGTAATTTTATTATTCTTAATGCAAAGAGTTTGCTTTTATCTGCAACAATATTTGGTTTCATATTATCTAAAATTAACGAATTTGTTATTGATTTCTATAATTCTCAACTCTCAATTTTCCATTCTCAACTCTCAATTCTCAATTCTCAATTCTCCATTCTTTAGCGGTAGCGTATTCGTTGTCCGATTTGGAGGATTGAGGTTTGTTTGATTCGGTTGAGGGCGCAGAGGCGGCTGACTGTGGTGCCATAGCGTTTTGCGATGTGAGAGAGGGTATCGCCTGAGCGGACACGATGGTATGCCGCACGCTTCATCTCTTCGAGTTGTGGGCGATGAGAATAGGTGTCGGCAATAGTCATTAGATAGTTACCATCTTCTTGGGTATTAATTGAAAAATTATTGAAATCAATCAATTTTTCGGGGTTGAATTGATTGCCAAACAAGCGGAATTCGAGGTGTAGATGCGACCCTGTAGAACGCCCTGTGCTACCAGCTAAACCTACGGGCTGTCCGGCTACGACAGATTGCCCTTCTTTGACTAAAGTACGTGAAAAATGTGCCATTACAGACTCGAGACCATTGTCGTGTGTGATTATGACATATCGACCATAACCACCTCGTTGATAGGTAGCAAGGCGTACTGTGCCAGAAAAAGGCGAACGTATGGTGTCGCCGTATGGAATACCTATGTCGATGCCAAAGTGGAAACGAGAACCACGGATGCCGAAACGAGAAGTGACACGTTGACTAGTAGTTATAGGGTGGTAGTCGGCGCAAGCGATATAGAGAGAATCGGGGATAGAGTCGAGAGAAATTTTATTTGAATGAGGAATTAGGAATGAGGAATTAGGAATGAGGATTTCTTGTTTTGGGGTAGTATATGATTGAAAAAACTCGATTAAATCGGGGATTTTGTAAGATTCTTCTGTAGTTGATGTGGGTGTAGATGTAGGGTCGGCTTGAGCAAAAACCGATAGAGTGATGGTTAGTAAAAATAGAGTTAGTTTTATTTTCATAAATAGTGTTTTTTGTACTTGTTGGATGACAAAAATAGTAAAATGCAAAGGTACGAAAAAAAAACGAGAAAAAGGATGTTTTAGTGTTCGAGCATTGCAAAAAAGAAAAAATCAGGATAAAAGTGTTTTATTTATCTTAAAGTATTGTGAATATCAATATTTTTACTTAAATTTGCCTGCTGATGGTTAAGTTTTTTTGTGAAAATGTAAATTTGCCGTTTCTAATATTTAAAATAATTTGATATACAGCCATTTAATAAAAATAAAATCTATTTTCTCTCATGAAAAATTGTTCTGTTTTTTTGTATCACAAGTATGCTATATACAATTGTAGGAGATTGTATGTGGCCTTTTTGTTGTTGCCGTTGTTTGTATTTACATTGAGAATGCACGCTCAAAATTATGTTAATTTGCCATATTTTGAGGGATTTGAAGATACGACGACATATAGTAGTTGGGTGTTGAATGCGGGTCCTAATGGAGCAAAAGCAGAGAATAAATGGTATATGTCGAATGCAGATGCATTTGTGGGAGAAAATGCGTTGTATATTAGTTCGGATGGAGGAAAAACCACCTCTTACAAGAATAGTGAGATATATAATATTGCCTACAGAGAGGTTGTTTTGCCTAAGGGGGTATATGATTTTAGTTTTATGTGGAAGTGTGAAGGTGATTTAGGTGCTGATGGTTTGTATGTTTGTTGGGTTCCAGCAAAAATGGCGACAAATAGTAGTGTTACGAGTGAGCCAACATTTATACAAAGCACAAAATTGAGTTTTGATGGTGTTGATTTTTTATGTGGCTCGAAAGAGTGGAAAACTTCGACTACTACAATTACACAACAATCGACAACAGCTTATAAATTGGTTTTTGTGTGGAAAAGTGATGCGAGCAACAACACTCCAAGTTTGCCATCAATTGTGATAGATAACATCCAAATTGGTGCACAAGGATGTGGTAAACCAGAAAATGTGAGAACTAATGCATTGTCGTCGGAAATTACAGTGCGTTGGGATGGAGGAGCAACAGGATATGAGTTGATGTACAGACGATTTGGTGAGAAAGATCTACATAGTGTGACAGGTATAAATCAAACATCACACACCGTTAAAGATATAGAAGAGGGTGTTTATGATATTTTTGTTCGTAGTTGTTGTCCTGATGATACATCGGTGTGGGTTGTAAAAAATAATGTGTTGGTGTATGATGCAGAATCGCATTGTATTGACTTTATAAATTGGGATAGAGAGGGTACATTATGTGAAACAGGTGTGCATCAAATGGGAGGTGCGTTTTATGGGGATAAATTTTCACCAAATGTAGAATCTGGCTCTGAACGTGTTGGGGCTGTTGATTTTGGTTATAATTCAGAGTTTTCTCGTCATACTACACACTATATGCCAGGAGAGATGGATGCTCGTACTGGAAATAAATTGCCTACTGTCCCAGAGGGAGAGGTGGTCTCTGTAAGATTGGGTAATTGGTTGAGTGGAGAAGCTCAGAATTTTGATGGTGGTGGATTTGAAAGTGTTACATATACACATCAATTAGATTCTGGCTCTAATATGATTCTATTACTTAAATATGCGATTGTGATTGAGGATCCAGGGCATCCAAGAGTTGAGCAACCAGTATTTATGCTCGAATTATTAGATGAGTATGATAATCCGCTTGATGCTTCAGGTTGTGGTGATGCTAACTTTGTAGCAAATACGACAGAGTTGATAAATAATCCTAATGCCGATGGAACATGGCATGTGATTAATGCAGCGACTCCAATTTTGTGGAAAGAGTGGACAACGGTGGGTATCAATATGTCGCAATATGCGAAATATGGTCCATTGAAATATAAAATACGTTTGACTACGTTTGACTGTTCGCAAGGTGGACACTTTGGTTATGCTTATTATACATTGAACTGTGAAGAGGCGACAATTGAGGGTCTTTCGTGTGGAGAGAATGCAGGAGCAAATATTTATGCTCCAGTAGGATTTAATTATAGATGGTATCGCGTGCGTGATAACAAAACTGTATGTAAAACGCAAAATTTGCAAGGTATTGAGAAAAATGACACAGCACTATATCGTTGTAAAGTGATGTTTGCGCAAGATTCAGCATGTTATTTTGAGTTAGATGCTAGTTTATTGCCACGATTGCCAAAAGCACAATTTTCGCCACGTTGGGAACCACGTAATTGCAATGAGAATTATATGCGTTTTCAAAATACAAGTCACGTGACTACAGCACGAGGTGCAACAGGTGAAAAATGTGAAACGCACAAATGGTATTTGAAGAAAGGAGATAATTTTGAGAAGATTCATGAGGGAGATAGTTTGTCGTGGAGATTTCCGAATGAAGGAGGACAGTTTGACGTAATGTTGGTGACAGGTATATCTAATGACGACTGTGTTGATGATACAATAATTACGGTGAATGTGCCACGATTGGGAGCGGTGATAGATACTATACATGATACTATCTGTGAGGGTAAATCGTTGAAAATAGAGGGTAGAAAATATACGCAAGAGGGATTCTATAGAGTGTTTAGAGGTACTTCGTATGGTGGTTGTGACTCTACAGTATATCTTGATTTGAAAGTTATACCAAAAGAGAGAGATACCATTTCGGCGTATATTTGTCAAGGTGAAGAGTATGTATTCAATGGACAAATTTATACAAAAACAGGTAAACCAAGAACTAAATATGTTTCGTCGTGTGGATGTGATAGTGTTGTAACATTGTTTTTGAATGTAGCAATCTCTACGGTAAGCGATAGTATTGAATTGTGTAGTGGTGACGATTTAGTATTTGATTATAGTGTGGCAGATGCAGAATTTACATCTTATCAAGTGATATTTGGTGCAGATGCAAAAGCTGTAGGATTTAAAGATACGGAAAAGAAAGAGTTGCCAAAAGATGGACGTATCGTTTTGAAATCGCATGAAATATCAGATAAAACGGATAGTATAAATCCAATACATCCAGGATCGTATATGATGAATGTTGTTTTCTATTATAATACAGATAGTGGAGACGTTCAGTCGTGTGAGCATGAAGTGGCATTGAATGTTTTGTATTCGGCGGCTACTATGGAACAAAAATTTGGCGATGTCATAGCAATATTGAATCCAGAGAATAATGGCGGTTATGAATTTGATTACTATCAGTGGTATAAGAATGGAGAACCGATTGAAGGAGAAAATAATACTTATATATATTTAGAAGGAGAAGATCTTAATTCAACAGATGTTTATACTGTTGGTTTGGTGCGAAAAGGTGAAACAGAGGAGATTTTGTGTTGTGGTTTGCGTTTAGAAGTAGGAACACCAGTGGATAATATAGAGAAAGAGAAGATAGGCTTAGCATCAAATATTGTATCATCGGGTGATTGTGTAATATTGTTATTTGATGAGAGTTATGATGAGTGTAATATTAAATGGTGGTCTGCAACAGGCTTGTTGATGGGAGAAGAGAGAGATGTGAAACAAGGAGTAATAACAACTACACCACAATTCCCTGGTGTTTATTTGTTGGAAGTTAGTGTTGGGGAAGTGAGAGAGATTAAGGAAGTAATAATAAAATAAACAAACAAAAATCTATAATATCTATGAAAATCATTCAACGTGCATTAATGTTGCTCTTTGTGCTTGTGGGCATCAATGTTTACGGGCAAACTGCCTATACTCCATTGCCATATTTTTGTGGTTTTGAAAATGCAGAAGATACGGCAGGTACATATGGTTGGAAATTTGAGAAAAGACCAAGTGTAGAACATGGATTTGTGGTGGGAGAAGCAGTACATCGTATGGGTAGTCATGCTATGTATGTTTCGGCAGATGGAGGTGCAACGCCAGGTTATTCGTTAACCACATCTGGTAGTGCTGTTATAGCGTATAAATCGTTTTATTTGGAGAAAGGCACGTATAACCTTATGTTTGAATATCGTTTGCAAGGTGAAGAACATCAAGAGTCGGATGTAATGCGTGTTGCTTTTTATTCTGGAAATAAGCCAACAGCAGTTAGTATGGGAGATTTTCCAAAATATGCTTTAGATTATCCATTTAGGGATATAAATGGAGAAGAGGTTTTTAAAACTTCGTTGTGGACACAAGTAGAGGGTCAAGTGACAGCACCTGAAGATGGGTATTATTATTTGGTGTTCTTGTTTAAAGAGGATGGTGATAAAAATATTTATGCACCAGGAGCATGTATAGATAATATCCAGTTTGATAGGGTAAAATCGTTAACTGCATGTGCAACAAAACCAACAAATATTTTAATTGATAAAGAGTCTGCAGGAATAAAAATAACATGGACAGGTAGGGCAACAGCGTATGAAATAATGTATAATAAGGTTAGTTCGTTGAAGGATACAACTTATTCTTTGATAACTGGCATAACAACAAATGAGTATTCAATACCATATACATCAATACCAGAGGGGGTGTATAATTTCAGAATTAGAGCGGTGTGTGATAATGATACAAGTATGTGGATTGAGAGGTCTAACTATATAGTTTATGATGACACAAAACACTGTTTGAATTATATGGATTTTTCAGCAAATGGGACAGTGTGTGAATATGGAAATTTTTCAAATCCAGCTCAAGTTAATAGGGTTATAGATTATGGCTATGATAATCGAAAAAGTATTCATACTGTGCATTATATGAATGATGAGTATGACCGTTTGACTGGATATGAATTAAAGACGGTTCCAGAAGGAGCGATTGCATCAGTGCGTTTAGGCAACTGGACTGAGGGCGGACATGCAGATTCTCCAATAGGAGGTTCGCCGTCTGGACGAATAACATATACATATACTATACCACATGACAAAACTGTGCTGTTGTTGCATTATGCTGCAGTGCTACAGTATGCGTCGCATCATGAAGCAAATAAGCAAACACGAATACAGGTAGAGATATTGAATAGTCGAAATCAACAATTGAAGTGTGCGACAGCAGACTTTAATGCACGCGATGTAGAGGAAGGTAATACTAGAGGTTGGAAAACATATAATCCAAAAGAGGGAGAGGTCCTAGAGGATAAATGTCCGATAAAATGGTTAGATTGGAGTGTTTTAGGTTTGAATTTAGAGCCATATAAAGGACAAACTGTGAAAATTCGTTTGACGTTGAATGCATGTGAAGCAGACCATCACTTCGCATACGGCTATTTTGTATTGGATTGCACCGAAGGCGAAGTAGGAGGTATGAGTTGTACAGAAAAAGCCGATACTTTGTTTGTGCCAGAGGGTTTTAATTACTTATGGTATGTGCAAGGCGATGATACAAAAAAACCGGTAAGTACGGAAAGATTTTTTGTACCAGAAGAGAATGACATCAATTCGTATGCAGTAGATTTGATTTATCCAGAAGATAATGGTTGTTATTTTACGTTGTATGCAAACGTATGGCCACGTGTGCCAAAAGTAGATTTTGCGCCTATACATAAGCCACAAAATTGTGTAAATTATGTAGAGCTTGTTAATCATAGTAAAATGGTTGACTTGAAGATGGATGAAGCAGGAAATATAATTGACACGTTAGATGTTGCTTCGAGTGTAGCTACAATAAAAGATTATTATTTAGAGATAAAGAGCAATAAAGGAAGTGTTTTTGAAAATGGACAAACAGTATCATTAGATCCTAATATGCGTGTGATAGTGCCAAATGAGGGAGATACGTTTGATATTTTAGTTCGAGGAATGTTCAACACATGTGAGGATGTGAAAGAGTATGAAGTATTTGCTCCAAGCATAGGAGAAACGGTGGGCGATACTTCGGCGTATATTTGTTTGGGTGGTACAGTAGAATTCAGAGGAAAAGTATATGATGAGGCAGGGATATATATTGATACGTTGAAATCTGCATGGTGTGGTTGTGATTCAATTTTGCGTTTAGAATTGAAGACATTGGTGGCCGATACAATAAGAATAGATACAATTATTTGTTCGGCAGATGTGCCATACTCTTGGTTTGATGAAAAGTTAGAGGTAACAGGAGTTTATGAAAAAGCAATACCAAGTGTAACATTAGGTTGTGATTCGCTATATTATATTTTGAATTTGGATGTGTTGGAATCGTTGAAGATTGATTTAGGTGAACTTCCTGTTGATATATGTGCAGATGATGATTTGTTTGAAATTGATTACAGCGTTAGTAGTGGCAAGTTAACTGGTTATAGTGTTAGTTATTCAGAAATGGCAGAAGATGCAGGATTTGTAGATTTTGAAGTAGATTTTGAAAAAGACTCAACTACAAAAATAACTATAGATTTGCCAGAGGGAGTAAGACCAAATCGATATGATGCAGAGTTGACTTTTTATAATAGTGAATGTGGCGATGTTGCTACAACTTTGACTTTTGATGTTTTATATCCAAGTGATATTATAGCGCAAAGGTGGAATGATGTATTGGCATTGAAAAATTCTGAATATAACGGAGGTTATGAATTTATCTCATATCAGTGGTATTTGAATGGTAATTTGTTAGAAGGATTTACGACTTCTCAATTATATGTAGAGAATCAAAATCTTGATTTTAATGGAGAATATCAAGTGTTGTTAACAAGAATAGAGAATGGAGATAGTATTTCGATGATGACTTGTAGTGTGACTCCAATAGAATTTACAAGTGCACAGTTGAATGAAAAAGGGATATTAGTTTTCACACAAGATAAGATAAATATAGAAACACCACAAAAAGCGAAGGGGTATATATATAATACATCAGGTTTGATTTATTCTGTGTTTGATTTAGAAGAAGGTTTGAATCTTGTGGATATGCCTATAGATAGGGGTGTATATATAATACGTTTGGAGTATGATAATGGAGAGGTAGAAGTTGTTAAAATAGTTATTAGTTAAAAAAATAGTTATTGAATATAAAAATAAATAAAATATTATTTAGTCATGAAAAATTTTAGAAAACTTAGTTTGCTATTATTAGCATTATTGTTGATTGTGCCATTTACAGATGTAGATGCTCAAAAACGAAAAAGAAAGAAAAAAGAAGAGTCAAAAGCTATTACTTCTTTTATTGATGTCTATGGAGGAGGAGGATATTCTTCGTTGTTACACAATGTAGATGGGTCTTCAGTTCCTGGTGGTGGTGCAGGTATGTTAGGTTTGGGTTATTTTATGAAACATAAATCGGGTCTTAACTTTAGAGGTGGATTAGAAGTAATGTATTTAAACTCAACATCTCGTATGGATGATTTTTCTTATTCAGGAGATTTCTTTTATAGTGATATCAATAAGAAAGATTATCTTATGAAATTGGCTATGGATTATTCGGACTATAGCGAGAGTCAAAATAGATTATCTTTGAATATACCTATAATGTTTGGAACACAAATTAATCAATTTTATTTTTTAGCAGGTGCTAAAGCTGGAATAAATTTGATGGGTAATTATGCTATGCATGCTGATTTGACAACGACATTAGAGGATCCTGAATTGATAGATATAATGAGTAATATGTCAACACATGCATTAGGTACTGTGGAGGCACGTTATAAAAATAAGTTGAATTTAGGTTTTGATGTTGCAATATCAGCCGAAGTGGGTTTGTGTCTTGATAAATATTTTCCTGCATCAGCTTTGGAATATGGAGATGGTAGTAACAGACGTGCTATTTCGTATCGAGTAGGTGCGTTTGTCGATTATGGTGTTATGAACATCAATAAAAATGAGCCAAAAGAAATATTGGCTAATTATCCAGGTTTGGAGTCGTTGGGAGATGGTAAATTTTCGGTTCCATTCAATAATTTATCAACAGTACAAAATAATAGTATTGTTTCTTTGCAAAATAGTGAAACAGGCAAAGTATCAGCTTTGAATTCGTTGGTAGTTGGTGCGAAATTTACTGTATTGTTGGGCATAGACAAAGCTCCAAAACCAGTTAAGAAAAAACCACGTCGTCGTCCTGCAGTTCGTGAAGTATCGTTTATTCCAGATCCTACATATTTCTATTTGTTCGTAAACGATTTCGAAACAGACGAGCCTTTGGATGCATTGGTTAAAGTATTCACATTGGGTGAAAAAGTCGATACAATATTTGCTGGTATCACAGATAAAGAGACAGGTTTCATAGAAGAGCAAATTGATAATGGTCAGTATGGAATTAGTATTACTCGTCCTGGTTATATTGATTATAACGATACATTGTTTAGTGTGATAAGTGATACGTTGTATGTAGATTTGCAACCTATTAAGAAAAATACAGTTGTTATCTTGCGTAACTTGTTGTTTGATACAGATAAGACTGTAATACGAAATGTTTCGGCACCATCGCTTGAAGAGTTGTATCAGTTGATGGCTCAAAATCCAAATATGCGAATTAGAATTACAGGTCATACCGATAACGTAGGTTCGGAACGTTACAATAAGAAATTGTCAGAAGGACGTGCTAAAGCGGTATTTGACGAAATGGTTAAACGAGGCATAGACCCATCGAGAATGGAATGGAATGGTCGAGGCTCGAAAGAACCAATCGAATCTAATAAAACAGCAGAAGGTCGTGCTGAGAACCGAAGGGTAGAATTTACAATTCTTAGTGAATAATAATATATATTGTCGGACTAGTCGTGCTTGTCAGACTGGTCCGACATTATATTAAAACTTATAATAAAAAAGTACTTATGAAAACAAAATCATTCTATTATCTTATTATTGCGTTGTTGTGTTTATTCTCAGTGGAGTTAGTTGCACAACAGAATTCTTTGTATGAAAACTTTGATAATGTATCGACATCTTCGAGTAGTACTCGTTTACCTGAAGGTTGGGATGTGTCGGAAACTAATTCTACGACGAAGAGTCAGTGGTGGCGTTCGACAACAAAATGTTATGATGGAACTATTGGTATGTCGTTTAATTCAAACACGGCTACAGTTGGAACGTATTGTGTATTGAAAACACCGATGTTGAATTTTACATCGGATAAAATATTAAATTTTCATTTTAAGAATGGAAATGGAGGTGAATTCAATGTTTATGTAGATGAATATATTGATGATGTTAATTATACACGTCATTTGTTGGATAGTGGTTTGCAAGCTAGTGATTGGACTTATAAGAGTTATAAGTTAGATGCTTATACTAATAAAAATATAAAGATAGCATTTAAGAGTGTAAGTAATAAAGCGAATGGAGGAACAGCAACAAGTAATCATTATTTGGATAATGTTATTATAGAAGATGTTTCGTTGTGTGCATATCCTATGAATTTGGAGTTAGTTTCAGTATCGCAAAATAATGCTTCGATATTGTGGACAATAGATTTGGATGGTGGTGGATATTTGCCAACTGCGTATAGAATTACTGTAAAAGATGAAAAAGAGAATATAGTTGGCGATTATGATGATTATCTTTTTGAAAATGATTATTCTAATTATTTTACTATAGAGGGTTTGAATAGTAGTACTGTTTATTCTGTAAGTTTGCGTTCGGATTGTAGTGAAGATTTGAAAGGTATTTCTAAATGGTCAGATGCGTTTGTTTTTAAGACTTTATGTAATCCTGTCTCATTGCCATATTCTGAAAAATTTGATGCAGAAGGACGAACTTTGCCATCATGTTGGATTGTTAATCCAAATAATTTGGCAGGAGTTGAGATTTCCACTTCAGGTTTTAAGTATGGAGATACAGGTTATTCGTTGATATTGAAAGGTAATTCAGCAAAAACAACATACGTTGTAACAGATCAGTTTGCACATGGAGCAAATGATTTAGAGGTGTCGTTTATGATAAATGGTGATTATGGTTTACCATTTAATGTAGGTTTGACAACCGATCCATTGTCGGCAGATGCGTTTGAGATTCTTTGGGAAGATACAATAGATTTTAATAGTGGTTGGCATGAGGTAAGATTTTGTACAGATGCAACATATTATGGAGAGCAAGAAAATCTCTCTTTGTTTATCTCTTTGCCTGCAGGTGTGGATGGAAGCGATAGAATTTATATAGATGAATTTATGGTGAAAGAGCGACCAGAGTGTCCTCGTTTAGAGAAAGTAGAAGTAGTTGATGTTTTGGCAACAGAGGCAACAATTGGTTGGGTTGAATTTGGTAAAGCAGGAAATTATGAATATGAAGTTAGTAGAAATGGTGTAGTTGTTAAGAATGTAGATTTTACATCTACTAATTCACAAGTTTTGATTTCAGGATTAGAGGGCAATACGCAATATAGTGTAAGAGTTCGTTCGAAATGTGTAGGAACAGAGAGTGGAGAGTGGAGTTTGCCTGTTGAATTTATGACGTCATGTGATGTTATGGAATCAAATATTTTTGCACAAAGTTTTGAGGCAAGTAGTAGTACTATTCCAGAATGTTGGCAAGTGAAACAGTTTGTTGCAGGTGTAGGTGAGGGAGAAAACTATGGATCTGCAGGAATTGATGTTTACACGCCGATATATTCGATGTATCCAGACAATATTAAAGTTACAGAAGCAAAAGATGGAAAGAAAGTGTTGCGTTTTAGAGCTTCAAGAGGAGGTACTCGTACAGCGATAATTACGCAAGGTATGCAAATAGATGAAGAGGGATCGTACGATGTTTCATTCTGGATGTATCGTCATGTGAGAGAGGTTGTTTCGGCAAGTGGACATATATATTCAGAACCAATGCGAGTGTTGGTAAATAATAGACCAGATACAGTGGGAGCTGTTGTGTTGGATGTTATTTATGGTTTTATGAGTCATGCGCCACAAGTAGAAGGACCAGGTTGGTATCAATATGATTATAATATACCATTGACAGGTACGGTTTATTTTATGCTTGAGGCAGAGGCTGTTCCAGGTGGAAATGATTTGTTTGTTGATGATATTAGAGTATATCCAGCGCCAACATGTAGAAAAGTTAGAGATATAGAGATGTTGCCACCAACAAATACCGAATTTGGCATGAAGTGGGAGAAGGGTAAGAATGAAACAGAATGGGTTGTTCGTTATAGATTGATGAAGCCAGATAATTTTGAAACGATAAAATCGGAAGTGGTAAAAGTTTCAGGAGGAGTTCCTGAATTCAAATTGGAGGGATTGACACATTCTACAGAGTATCGTATAGCGGGTAAAGTTGCAAGTTACTGCGGGGTTGGTGATACATCAGTATGGGTAGATTTTGAGTATAAATTCCAAACAGCTTGTGATGTAATAAGTTCATATCCATACGAAGAGAATTTTGAAGGAGTAACATTCCCTCCTGTATGTTGGACATCAACAGGGGTAGATGGTAACATATTGCGTCATGAACGTTCGGAGTATATGTATGAAGGGGCAGGAGTTCAGATGAGAACACCAGGAATGGGGCAAGCGCTTGTTACACCGCAATTTAAATTTGAGGCAAATAAGGAGTATCGTGTTTCGTTTATGATGATGCGAAACTATGGTGATGGCGGAATTAGAGTTATGTTGAATGATACGCCAGACACTATAGGGGCAGAAGAGTTGTTGTTTGTTCCGACAGATTATTTAGAAAAGCCAAATGTTGTAAAGAAGGGATATTATCAGTATAAAGCAGATTTTGATGCAGTTGGTAATAAATATTTGTTGTTTGTACAAACATCAACACAGTTGACATCGGCAGATGATTATATTGATAAAGTTATTATATCTGAAAAACCAGCATGTGAGGAAGTGTTGGATTTTGAAGTAAATAATGTAACTTCATATACCGCACAAGTTAAAGTATTAGATGAAGGAGTAACAACATGTGAGGTTAGTTTTTGTGCGAGTGGTTCATCTCCAGATGATGGTAAGATAATAAGTTCAGATAGTTGTGTGATTGAAGTTGGTGGGTTGTCGGCAGAGACGACATACGATGTTTATGTACGTAATGTTTGTGGTGAGATTAAAGGTGGATGGTCGGCAAAGAAAATAACTATTGCAACGCATTGTACACCATTTAGAGTTACAAAAACGACTCCATTGGTTGAAGATTTTGAAGGTTTTGTAGAAGCGCAACAGTTGAATGGCTGTTATTTGCGTGAAGGTGGTTATTTCAGAGCAGAGAAAAGAGATGGCACATATAAGTCAATGGTTGCTAATAGTGGAGAGTTGTATGCTTGGATGAGTAGTGGAGTGTCGGCAGTAATGTATCGTCCATTGCAATTAAAAGCGGGTGTCTATTATGAGATATCTACATACGCAATACAAGGAGGAACTAGCAGTAATGTGTCGATTGGTTATAGTAGAGTGCCATCAGTAGATAGTTTGAAGATGATTGTTGTAAATGAGAAAATTAAAGATGAGTGGGGTAAACATTCTGGATATTTTAGTGTAGCTGCAGATGGAGTATATTATTTTGGCATAAAAGTTTATGCAGGATCAAATATAGGATTAGATGATATTATGGTTCAAGAGGTAACATGTGTGCCTCCGACAACAGGAATAGCTAATTTGACAAGTGAATCGGTAGCAATAAAAATAACCGATATGACTGCAGGTATGTGGTTGTTGAGTGTAAATGATTTTGCATATGCGCCAGAGGAGGTTATAGGTAATATTTATTATGATACAATAACTACGGAATATACAGATTTGACAGGTTTGATGTCAAATAAAGAGTATTATTATTCAGTCAAATCGTTGTGTGGAGATGGAGAAGAAAGTACATGGAGTAAAGTAGAAACCTTTAGAACAAGATGTGCAGCATTGGTGGTTCCGTTTACTGAAGATTTTGAGTATGATATAAATTGTTGGACATTCTTAGGTGATTATGAATATCATAATACAATAACATATCCTAAGCATACAGGAAATTATAGTCTCAGTGCATCGCAGGCAACCATTATAACACCAGAGTTTGATACAGAAACGTTGGCTGATTATATGATAAAAGGTTGGGTTCGTTCGACAGCAAGCGATCAAACCATATCAATAGGTGTTATGGTTGATATAGATGATGTATCAACATTTGAGCCAATGGGTAATTTTTATATTCAAAATAGCGGAACTTGGTATGAATTTAATTTATATTTCAATGACTTGTATTTAGATGATTATGCCGATTTTAAAGGAGCACGATATATAGCTATCTACTTACCACAAGATGAGGCTAGTTTCTATTTTGATGATATAGAAGTGCGTTTGGCGCCAACATGTAAGCAGCCTATAGAAACTAAAATTACAGCAGTAACAGATAGTAGTTGTACAATAAATTGGACATCTATGGGCGATGAGGATAGTTGGAAAGTGATAGGAAAAAGAGGAGATAATATTGTAGTTGATACAGTTGTAATGACAAATCCTGCTACTATAGAAAATTTGTCACATTCAACAACATATAGTTTTGAGATGATGTCAATATGTTCAGAAGGGGAGTTTAGTGAAGTAACAAAAGTAGGAACAGTTACAACTGCTTGTGGATTGTGGACATTGCCTTATTTAGAAGATTTCAGTGATTATTCATACGGAGATATTCCTTTGTGTTGGGAAACTTCGGATAATGGAGGATGGTTTATAGAGCAAGATAATCGAATCTATTTCCCAACAACAGCGAATAATATGGCTGATTATAAAGGAACTATATTAACTCCGAATTTTGATTTAAGGGGAGTAGAAGGGGCTATGTTGTCTATTAGTTTAGCAAATAGTTATGCAGATAGTGTTACATTTAGATTGTCAACTGATGGAGGTGTAACTTATCCATTTGTTTTAGGTTCGGGTTATACTGCTTTGCCTACATACACAACAATTCAGTTTGATTTGACTCCATATGTTGGAAATGAAATAAGAATTTCGATAGAGGGTAAGGCATCTGGAGTAGAAGGGTCTTATATTGTAATCAATCGTTTTGAGTTGGAAGAGATAGGTGGTTGCATGCGTCCAGTAGAATTGTTATTGAAAGAGGTAGGAGGAACAAATGTTAAAATAGAGGTAACAGATACTACAGACGCGACAGCATGGGAATATGTTGTATTGAAGAGCGATGGGTTGAGTTTGCGCACTGAAGATTTGGTGTTCGACGAAGATGACATAGTAAGTGTTACAACTAAAATGATTGAGATAGATGGTTTAAGTGGTTTTACTAGTTATGTCGTTTTAGTAAGAACAGATTGTGGCGACAAGAAGAGCGCATGGCGTGATGTTGAGTTTATGACAGAGTGTGCTGAAGTAAATTCAATACCATACAAAGATGGATTTGAGATGATAGAAAAACCAGAAGATGGTTGTTTTAGCATTATGTCTAATAAGCCTGACGGAGTATGGCGTCCAGCGACAGGAATTAGTTGGTCTAAATTCTCAGAAGGCGAACAATCGTTGGAAATATTCCCATCGAAAGATTATCCGATGTATGTAGTGATGCCTCAATTTGATGCGCCAACAACAAGTTTGCGAATAAACTTTGATTATTTGTCAAAACAGTCGGCATATTATTCACCAGAGTTGGTAGTTGGTGTTATACCAAATATATCAGATTTGACATCATTTGTAGAGGTTAAGAGATGTCCAACCTTTGAGCCACGAAAAGATGATGCAGGTAATGATATATTTGAGTCGGTTAGTGTAGAATTTAATGTATTGGATGCCGAGTATGCAAATTCACGCATAGCTATAAAGGTAGGGCCAACATTGTATGATAGTGGCGATGCTTGTATAGATAATATAGTGATAGATGAGGTTTTGGGTTGTGCAAATGTGCGTAGTATGGAGTTGTTGGAGGTAGGCGAGACTAATGCACGCATAGTATTGAATTATCAATCAGCAGGAGTACAGTTGGCATACGGACCAGCCGTGCAAGATATAGATTCAATGGCAAGAGTTGTTAGTGTGCTTGACACAGTAGAGTTGACTGATTTGACAAAAGGCGAGAATTATATAGTTTATGCGCGCAGTGTGTGTGGTGTTGATACTGGTGAATGGATACAACCAATCTTGTTTAGTACGAAGTGTGATGTATATGAGATAAGTGATGAAAAAATGTATAGTGAATCGTTTAATGCTTATGGTGACCATCCGTTGGCATTCCCAACATGTTATACAAGAATTAACTCGGTAGTAGAATTAGGAGTAGAGTATCCAAAACTTACAAGAGCAAGAGATGGCGAAGGCGATAAGATGGTATTACATTTGTATAAAGAGTTTAGTTTAGCTTTACCAGAGTTTAATTTGTCGGGAGAAAGGTTGATGATGGTATTTAATTCATATAATCCACAAGGCGGCACATATTTTAAAGTGGGCTTGCAAGAAGATTTGACAGATGAGAGCACGTTTGTAGAAGTAAAAGAATTTTATGCATCAACATTGTTGCGTCAAGAGACTATAGATTTTTCTCAGTATAAAGCTACAGGTAAATATATAGTATTTAAAGGAACATCAAAGACAAGTGGTGTTTATATAGATAATATCGTGGTATCTAAAGCGCCAGAATGTTTTGCACCGACCGATTTGAAAGTAGGCGTTTTAGGCGATACGTATGCAGTATTAAATTGGAATCAAGCGCCAGCAGCCGAGAAGTATGAGTATGAGTTAGGCACAGAGAAAGGAGAGTTGTTTGTCGATAATGGCGAATGGAGACTTGAAAACTTGCAACCAGGTACAAAATACCTATTGCGCATGAGAGCAATATGTCTTGAACCAACAGCTTGGGTTGAAGTAGAATTTACTACGATGAACGACATACCAGAGTTTCCATATATCTGTGGTTTTGAGAATGCAGAAGAGAATGAGGCATGGATATTTGCAGATAAAGGAGAAGATGTTAAGTTTATTGTTGGAGCAAATAGTAATAGCTCTGTTTCAAGTGGCGATAGTGCATTGTATGTAGTGGATGAAACTGGGGTTTATTCATATTACGACTATGGAAGTGCCAATGTCTATGCTTATAGAACATTGTTGTTTGCACCTGGCGATTATCAAATGTCGTTTGAATGGAAATGTAATGGTGAGGGCGAGAATGATTTCGGTAGAGTATTTTTAGCACCGATAGACATTTATGTAAGTGCAGGCACTAAGATTGGAGCTGGCGAGTTGAACGAAAGATATATACGTTTGCATGAAAGCGATAAATTGAGTGGTTCGACAGTGTGGAAAAAAGAGAATAGAGTAATATCTATTGATAAAGCAATAAATTATTATTTAATTGTTCAATGGTCGAATGACGTGTCTGGAGCACAAAATCCGCCATTGGCAGTAGATAATATACGCATAGAGAAATTGGAATGTGGTGTTATAAATGATTTGTCTGTTTTATCATTAGGAGTTGATTCGGTAGTGGTTGGTTTCAATAATCCGACAGAAGGTGGAGAGATAGAATATTTATGTATTGCTGGAGGCAGTGATGTTGTAGTAGTCGATACCACTCGTATAAGTGGCGAAAGCATTTTAATAGATGGCTTAGACGCTAATACGTCGTATGAAATCAAAGTTCGTCCAGTATGTGGAGATGCTATAGAGTCGCCATGGACAACACTTAACTTTATGACTCGATGTGAAGCTGTGGATATGACATTGGGCAATGATTATTTAGAGACATTTGAAGGCTATCAAGAGGCTGATGTTTTTGATAATTGTTGGGACGAGGTTCATTTGTTTGGCACAAACAGTTGGTTAATAAATCGTGTGGATGCAAGCTTCACAGAAGCAACAGCCTATTCAGGAAAGAATTATATGAGTTTGTCGAGCAGAGGCGGTACAAATAAGAACAGAGTTGTAAGAGAGTTTAGATTGGAGGGTGGAAAATATTATAAAGTATCGGTATATGCACGTCAAAGCGATTTATCGGCAGCGTATGTAAGTATTGTAATGGGAGATGAGGTGAAAGAGAGAAAAGCCATATATAATACAGACTATCAGCAGGTAAGCGCAGAGATATATGTAGCAGAGAGTGGAGTGTATGAATTAGGAATAGAGGGCGAAGTTACACAATCGACATGGAACTTATTGATAGATGATTTTGGAGTAGAGGCGTTAGCGGTAGGAACTCCAATAGATTTGAAGGTAGATGATGTAACAGATAGTAGTGTAGAATTGAGTTGGATGGGCAATAGTGCAGAGTATGAGGTAGAGGTATTGAATAGTGCAGGCATAGTTGTAGGTGGTGGAAAATATGCAACAACAACATGTAAGGTAGAGGGGTTGAATGCATCTACATCATATAAAGCTAGAGTACGTTCGGTATATGGCAATGAAAGTTCTAATTGGGTAGAAGTAGCGTTTAACACAGTATGTGGTTTGGTATATCCACCATTTGTAGAGACCTTTGAGAATGTAAAATTGACAGAAATACCATTGTGTTGGGATAACGAAGAGAAAACATCGTTATTGGAAGGTATCTATAATTGGAGTGTAATTGCGCCAGATGAATATAGTTATATAGGCAATGAAAATGGTAGATGTGTACAGATACAATGTGCTTCAACAAATGGTTATTCAACATTACGCACTCCAGAATTGGTGCTTGATGGAGATTATTCGTTGATGTTTAAGTATATGAACGTATCACCAAGTGAATTGTTGAAAGTTGTGGTAGAATATGAAGGTGGCGTTGATACATTGGGAGCTCTAAACGAAACAGGATATGAGTGGAATTTTGTTCGTTATGATTTGTCAAATTATAATGGCAAAGTTGTGAGAGTAGGGTTCTATGTTACTGCAAGCAAAGGTGCGTCGGCAAGTGTTGTTGTAGATGATGTGAAAGTGTTATGTTATGTAGATGATGTTGTATATCAAGACGCAATTTGTCAGCCAAGTCAAGGCACTACGACATATTCTAAGTTTGGATTTAATGTAAATAGTTCGGCATTGAAGGTGGGATTGAATGTTATTGAGCAGTTGTTTGAGGCACAGACTGATATAGATTGTGATACATTGAAACGTTTAGAATTAACAATGTATCCATCGGGAATATATCAGTATAACGATACTATTTGTGAAGGGGAGGTCTATAATAAAGCGCCATTTGCAGGAAAAAATATTGTTATAGAAGGATATTATGATGCAATGTTGACCTCTTCGTGTGGATGTGATAGTATAGTAAGGTTGCATTTGACTGTATTGAATACAAATTATACGTTGTCGGATACTATTTGTGAGGGTGAGGTTTATCGTCTTGGCGATCAAGAGATAACAGAAGCCGGTATTTATGTCGAAAAATTGGTAAATAGTAGAGGTTGTGATTCAATCGTAACATTGAACTTGAGTGTTATACCTAAATATTTTGAAGAGGTTAGATATATTTGCGAGGGTGATAAGGTTATTTGGAATGACACTACATTGACGACAACAGGCAGATATGAAAAAGTATATACTAACCAATTTGGATGCGATTCGGTGCAAGTAATGGAGTTGGTTGTGTTGCCGTCGGAAGTTGAAGTTTACGATACAATATGTTTAGGTGAAAGTTATCAATTTGTGGATACGATATTGACAACCTCAGGGTTATATGACCGAACCTTCCAAAATATGTTGCGTTGCGATTCAACGGTGCATTTACATTTGACTGTTGCAGAGCCAGAACCAACTATAGAGAACGATTATATTTGTGAGGGAGAGTTATATACAGGTTATGGATATAACAGAATTGTAATCACACAAGATACTATGTTGATACAACGTATATCTCAACCAGATAGATGTGATTCGGTGGTACATATTTATGTTGATTTTGTAGAAATTGTAGAGGTTGATACAATAGTTTATATTGAGCAAGGTGATTTCTATGATTTTGGCGAAAATTCTCTAACTAAGCCAGGTAAATATAGAGAAGTATTTACATCATCAATGGGATGCGACTCTATTGTTAATCTTACGCTTGAATATAAAACAGGTTTAGAGGGTATTTATACATTGCCATTAGTTATTGCTCCAAATCCAATAAAAGGTGGAGAGATAACATACGTGAATAAATCATGGACAGCCGAAGAGCAACGAGGTTTACGTATTGAGGTGGTTGATGCTCGAGGCGAAGTTGTGATGAGAGATTATCCAACCGATTATCCAATTATGATAGCAGGATTGAATGTGAGAGGAGTCTATTTGGTTAGAATCGTGAGTGGAACCGGTGATGTCTATGTAGGGAAATTAGTAGTTAATTAAACCTTTGCAAAATCCGCGAGTCAAAAAGACAGAAAATAGCAAAGAGACCGCGGATTTTGCTATTTCATAAATTGAATATTAATTAAATTAGATCAATTATTATGAAAAAGATTTTAGTGGCCGTAATGGCAGTAATGATGACAATGGGTTTGATGGCTCAATGTCCACAACAAAAAACATGTACTTCACAACAAGCAGGGCAATGTCAAAAAGAGTGTGTTAAGCGCAGTTGTGTATATTCTCCAGAAACATGTGCAATGATGCAAGTTGACAGATTAGCTCGCGTGATTAAGGATTTAACTACTGCAGAGCGTGAGCAATTGTTGGCTTTCTATAAAACATATTATGAAAAGTGTAAATCAGCAAATCAAATGACTAAAGGAGAGTGTCGTAGTGAATGTAATGCTGAATTGCGTAGAGTTTTAGGAGATGAACGCTATATTAAATATCTTGAGACAATGAAAGTAACAAGAATGAATTGTGAAAAGCGTCAATGTCCAAGAGGCGATAAATCAGCTTGTCATCGTGGCGGTGAAAGACCTGCAGGTTGTCAAAAACCATGTTCATCAACATGTTCTAAAAAATAAGGTTTTGTTGAATAAAGAAAATCCCCTGATGCTCATAGTATCAGGGGATTTTCTTTATGATAGGGACTATTAGAAGTCATAGCTTCTATAGTTGATAATAGCGAAGCTATATATTAGTTTTATACATTGAAGCGGAAGTGCATGATATCGCCGTCTTGTGCTATGTATTCTTTGCCTTCGACGCCCATTTTGCCAGCTTCTTTAACAGCAGCTTCTGAGCCGTATGTGAGGAAGTCTTCGTATTTGATTACTTCGGCACGGATGAAGCCTTTTTCGAAGTCAGTGTGGATTACGCCGGCGCATTGTGGTGCTTTCCAGCCGTCTTGGAATGTCCAAGCGCGGACTTCTTGTACGCCAGCAGTGAAGTAAGTTTTAAGTTTGAGGAGAGCGTATGCCGATTTGAT
>JAEIGA010004702.1_pt1 | contig 21077 bp, 10 predicted proteins | sample 9270691 | NCBI WGS metagenome assembly JAEIGA01 (sample SAMN17057246, study PRJNA624740) | gut metagenome | biome: biome; isolation source: fecal sample | host: Bos grunniens | place: China: Xizang | collected 2019 | reverse complement strand
TTATATTGGGCCTTTCTATACAATAAAAAAAAGGGAGGTGTTATAAATAACACCTCCCGGATATATTAATCGTACATATCTTTCCAATATACGAATTTACGATCGCCTACTTCATCAATTTTTTGGAGAATATCCAAATATGTGTCATAAGTAATGTCGTAATCTTGAGTCAATTTTTTAACATCCATACCTTCCAAGATTTTGCTTGTGGTAGGCTGTGTATTTAGACTATATACAAACTGCTGTGCAATGCCATCGATTTTGTAGAAGCGAACTGAATACTGGATTGGACCAGCAACAGCTGTAGCTCCACCATCGATACACCATGGGAATATCATTTTATCTTCGTCAGATGCTGTAGTAATATCATAAAAAGGCACAGGATAAATGCGTGCCTTTCCATCAGCAGTAACGTATTGAACGATACAGGTTGTTTGTGCTAAGTCCATATAATCGAAATATCTGTCTATTTTAAAATAAACAGTTTCAGAACGATGGTCTTTTGCAACACTCAAATATTCAGGTGTTTCAATAGCGCGTGTCGCTAAATCAATTTCATAAACTGTTTCAGCCTTAGGTAAAATAGCTATTGAAGGAGGATTAGCAGATTGAATTTCAGACAAATATGCATAATACTCTTCTGGTGTAGTAATCATATTATTTTACCTCTTCCTTTCGCTATTTTTATTAAGCCAGCTTACCGCACTTTACGAAGAAGTAACCAGAATCTGCGCCTTCAGACTGCGCACCATTTAAGGTATTAAATACGCGGCAGCTCAAAGTTAGAGCAGTGTCATCAGCAAATTGTGTACCATCAATAACTAAAGAACCAGTAGTTGCACCACTAAATGCACCGCCATCTTCAATTAAAGTGGTATTATCATCAAACCATTGATAAATTAAACCTTCAGTATACAAAGGAGTTGGATCAGTAAAAGGCTCATGCTCAATTACTAAAGTAACTGTCTTGCCTACTGCATTAACAACTTTAGTACCACCATTTGTACCATCTGGGTCTTCAACGAATGGGAACTTAAGAACTGGAGGTTCTGGGAAATCAGTAACCTTACAAATAGTACTATTAATGCTAATATCATCACGGTTTAGCATAGAAGTTACACCAACCTGATACCAACCAGGTACTGCGTCATCATCAGTCAATACTAAAGAATCCTCAATGTTTCTAGCAGGATTTTTACCAGTGTGAATAGCATCAGCGCCATCGATCTTGATGGTTTCCATGTCATCGCCGTCAGCAGCCTCATTAGGATTGCGACGCCAGTCATATGTCATTAACTGATATGCTTCAATAGGTGCAGCATCGTTCTTTGTTTTAACTTTCAGTTCAACAGAACGATTGCCATCCTCGTCAACAGTAATAATTGTTCCAGACTCAGGCAAGTCTTCAACAAATTCTAATACTTTTGGTCCAGGAATGGTGAAATTCAATTCCTTAACCTGAGAGTCAAAACCAACTCTATGAATTGCTGTTAGCTTATAATCACCAGTAACAACATCGCTATCTGCAACAGGACCCTTATTAGGCTGAATATAACAAGCTACGTTACGCTCGTAAATCTTCTTTTCCTGTAATTTAGCAGTTTCAAAAATGCAAATTTCATATCCAAGAGGAGCTGAAGCATTTTCAATATAATAAATCTTATTAGGATTTTCCTCAGTGTCTACGGTTTCCTTGAACTCAGTCTTAAAGATTTCAGAATTCTTGTGAGTTGCAGTCACTTTACCATTAGTATAATCCCAAGTGTAAGCTAGCTGACCCTGGTCATCAATGCAAGCCTGTGCGGTTACCTTAAGTCCATTTGCAGGAACATATCCGTCGCCTTCTGCCAATAAATATGCATAAGGTGCATGAGGCAAATCAAAGCTGTAGCTTGCGCCCTCTACGTCAAATCTTGGTGCAGAAACATTATCTCCCTCAGCAGTATGTACGCTATCAGCAATTGCTGCAGCAAACAAAGGATTAGCATCATCATAGTTTCCGCCATATTTTGTCATATCTGGCTGAAGCGCTTTAACAATTTTTACTGTGCAAGGCTGAGAGTTCCAGCTATATACGACCTTATCTCCGTCCATCTTCATGAAACGTAGAGAGAAAGTTAAATCGCCATCTTGTTCAGTAACTTCATTTGTTAAAGGCCATAATAGAATTAATTTACCTTCTTCATGCTTGGTTTTGTAATCAACATAAGGAACAATAGCGGCACGCTCAGTCTTCTTATCAGGCATAATCCACTGCACATAAGCGTTAGTTTCCAAAAGGTCCATAGCGTCAAAATATCTGTCAATGCAGAAATATAAGTTCTCTGCAATTACATCACCCTGAACACTAATACCATTCTTTTTAAAATTCAAAGGAACTGAAATGCTTCTGGAGTTTGCATCAACCTCAAAAGGAGGTTCATCGTCTCCTGGTAGAGGTAGCATTAGATACTGCCAAGGATCGTCTGAGAATGTTACCAAAGTTTTTAAACGGGTGAAGTATTGTTCTAGAGTTGTGAACTGTCCAGGGTATGGAATACCATTTTCATCTTCTGCTCCGCTTAAATAATTTCTTTCCAAGTCGGTTAATGGATTATCTACTAATTTGTTAGCCGCATCAAGCTCAAGAAGCTCTTTACTTGCTCTCTTAAATAAGTCTGAATAATCCTTATTCTTAATAGAAGTAATCATCTCTAAATATCATCCTTTCTTTAAAATTTGGAGAGAAGGAGATTTCTCCTTCTCTCCTCTCTGTTTATTTGATAATTTAATTAAATAATTAAATTACTTTTGACCAATTGCAACCTCTTTCCAAAGGTCCAGGTCTTCTTCTGGAATTACAACGCTATTTACGAAGTTAATTCCATCTTGAGTTAATCTCTTACCTTTCTCGGCGGTTAAGCGATATTTTCTAACATAGTAAATATCCTCTAAATGAACAGTTGTAGTAACTGTACCATTAGTTCCAAGATAAGTGTATAAAACTTCTTTGGTCATAATCCACCCTCCTTAAACGCCTTCAAATTCAAGAGTGCCATCAATTTCGTCTAAATTACAGAATTTAGCACGAGCATCAGTATTATTAAACCAGTCATTCCAAATACCAGCTTTTGCTTTAGGATAGTAAATCCAAGCAGATTTAGGATTAAAGCCATAGTTTTGAGAAATAACCATGTCACCCTCATCTCTATTCCAGATAGTTGGGCTTTGTACTAATTGGCTAGGATGAGTTTTAGTACCAATATATAATGCAGTAATATTAAAACCATTAGAGAAAGCTCTCATACCAACGTTTTGCAACATTGGATTCAATACTAAGTCTGCACTAATATGTGTTTCACCACTCAAGTTAAAACCACGAATACCAATTTCAACAAGTGGATCATACATGGTAAAAGTAGTGAAGCTGGTAGTGCTCTGGAATGCTCTTGCACCAATCACTCTTAAAGAAGGCAAATTAGTAAAGTCTAAATATTTCAAATCAGTGCAATTCTGGAAAGCATTTTCATCAATTTTTCTTAATTCGTTAGTGTGCTTATTATCAAAGAATACATGAGTTAAACCTAATTCTCCAGTGAAACCGTCAATGGCGATTGCTACAACAGGACTTCCATCTGGAGCAACGCTAGGTAAAGTAACTTTACCATTAAAATGTCCTGCTCTTCTATACTCATCTTTAATACTAATCTTATAACCTGACTTATTATAAGAAGTGTCATACTCATCATTATAAACCATAGGAATAAAATCAAAGTATTTATCATCCATTACAGTGTCAAACACACTCTCTTTTTGATAAATAGCCCATAAAGTATAATCTTGAATTGCTTTATACTTAGTTACGTCAGTAACCTCAACCTCTTCACCAATCTCATAAACACCGGCCTTAGTGTCATCAATTGCCCATCCACGGAAGCCGTTTCTTGCATACAAATCAGTAGCAGCGATGCTTACAGGATTTGGTACATTAGCATTTAAAGGAAAATCATACTGCACTTTAATAGTGTGAGAGTAATCAGGATTATCAATGTCTTTAAAGGTAATATCGTAGAAGTGAATATCCAAAATTGCATAGAAAGTATAGTCATATACATTAGGATCAAACACTACATCCTTGATATCTCTCCAAGCTGTTGCCTGATCGTCAGCACTATTGTCAGCATGAGAAATTAATCCAGCCACAGTTTTTTCTGTAGACCAACCAGAGAAATCCCAGTGGTCACGTTTAACAATATACTCAGTATATGGGTTTGCGAACCACAAAGTATTGTTTTGGTCATATTTTTGCTTAGAGATTTTCTGAACAGAAGGTGCGGTTGAACCATTTGCGTTAGTTACATAGCCCTCTGCACCAGTCTCTTTATCAATTAAAATAAAGCGAGCAGAATAAGCTTTTGTAATTTCATTAGCAAAGAAGAATGTCATATTAGGATATGCTGTTTGCAACTTATCCTTAATAGTATTTCCTTCGTCATATGCCTCAGTATTATTAATATAAATAATACCACTTAATTCAGGAATTGCCGCAGCACTTGCAGAAGTATAATCAGCTTTCTCAATGAAGTCTAATAGCATACCAACAGTGCTATCGTTTAATGCAAATACCTGAGCGTCTCCACGGTATAATCCAGAAGCAATTGCAGAAGCAAAAGCTGAATCATCAGTGTAAACATAAGGCACATAATTTTCTTCTACTTTAGTAAAGTATTTATTAGCAGCATCATATTCTTCATCGGCCTCTACTGTAATGTAGATGTCTCTTGTTTGACGATATACATTACCACTTAAAACATTCAGATAGAATTTATCTCTATCAGTTTCTTCATACGGAACTAAGCCATAGTGACCATTATCAATCATATATGTTGCTGAATCGTCGTAAAGTTCTCCTTCATAAACCTTAATGAATGGGCTCCATTCAACTTCGGTTACAGTAATGCTACCCTTAGACTTCTTAGCCTTTAACATATCGTAGAACTGTTTCAAGATTGTGTAACTGTGATATCCAAGAGCACCGCCCTTTAGATTTAGTTTAGTTAAAGCACAGTCTGCATCAAACAAGCCTTCAATATATAAGCCTCGTTTTGCGTCAAGAGAACCGTCAGCTTTTACAGTAGGAGATTCATAATCAATAATTAAATCAGTTAACAAGTTTGCATGGTCTAATTCAAGAGCAGTTAGTGAACTAGGAACATATAGAGTATTTAAAGAAACACCCTCAGCGAACTTAACACTCGCTAAAGTTGAACCAGTAGCACGGAAGTTTTCTAGCTTCTCACAAGATGTTAAATCAAGTGATGGGCTACCACTACCTGCTTGAATAGTGATGTTAGAAAGGTTAACCTCTTTCAACAATGGCATACCCTTAGAACCCTTAACCTTTGCGGCTGGGATACTAGGCTGATTTAATTTTTGATTGTACCATCTTACATTTTCATGTAAAACGCCATCATCGTCTGTATAAGACACTAGGCCATCATAGCCAAGATTTAATTTAGTTAATTTAGTTGCTTCACCATCAATAACGAATTCGCGCCAATACAAGTTATGCATTGCACCAACATCAGCCATTTGATTCATACCATAAATGTATAATAGCTGCTCAGGATAGTTAGGACTATTCAATACACCGTTTTCAATAGAGTTAATATTGAAACGCACAGAAGAAACGCCATCATACTTCTGAGAAGGATAAGCTGTGCTATCGTCAGAAAGTGTTACATAAGAGCTTCGTACTGGAGTTAAATTTACCCAGTGCTCTGCGTCAAATGGGTATTTCTTAGTGCCATTGCGGATGCCATCCACCCAATATCCATCAGTACCATTTAACCAAATGTCAGAAGTTTCGCTAGGATTATTCGCAGAAACACGACCACGAATACAGTTAGAACCACCGCGCTGATAGTTACCCTGGTTCAACCAAGAATCAACATATTCCATACGGCTAGTTAAGAACTGTCTACGAGACTGAGATCTATCGCCCTGTAGAGCATAGAAATAAGTTCCGTTTGTGTCAACTAAACATTTTCCAGTATCACGATCATAATAACCGGTGATACCAGTAGATTGACCTTTTGCATTGGTAATAGTAATATATTTCCAATAGGCATCAAGGTTTGTTGCAATTAAAGGTCTATCGCCTTTACATGCAATCATTTTTGTGTAGTCAGGATTAAATGTATACCAACCTTCTAGATATTTAATATCTTTTAGAGGAGGAGTTTTTAACTTGGACCATTCTACACCTTCAGTAACACCCTTCATATGCTTGTATTTAGATAAAATTGCAGAACTCTTAAAGAATCTGTAGAAGTTATTCCACAATACGCTATCAGATGTAGAGAAGTTACCATTGTCAGTTGCGTCAACATTGAATTCGAATGAAGGAATACCTGTATTGTTAATACCTAACTGAGTATCCATATCATAGAAAATAGGATACCAAATATAGTCACCAGGAACTTTCTTTCCATCTACTTCAATATATTCACCATTTTCATCTTTCTTGTAGTCTAAAGGACCCCAAGAAGCCATCATACAGTTTTTACCACGAGAGTCATATAATTCAAACACTTCAGTAGTAACAAAGTATGTAGCCAAATATTCAATATCAAAATGATATTTTAATTCATTAATAAACTTAGCAGTACGATATTCTTTAGTATCATACTTATATTGTTTTCCAACATAAGTTTTAGTAACACCAACGTAATATTGTCCAGCATTGTAAGTTTCTTCGTCAATTTTGCCGATATAAGTTACAGCAGATGTTTTTCCACCAGTAATTTCTGCATCTGGATTATAAATATAATACTCGGTATTGGCGTTATATCCTGTAGCAGGCTCAACTAATCTATCTGCGATTTCAGCAATTTCCTCTTCAGGCATAGAGGTAAAAGCATAATAATCTACTGTTCCATCGAATGGAGCAGAGCTTAAAGAGTATACGCCATTAACTTCAATGTAGTAAGTATTGGTTGTATACACCTTATCCTGAGTACCAACTGCATAAGCATATTCGTAATCAGTGTAGCTTTCGCCTTCATCATTTGTTTTAGTTACTGGTTTAAAATAAACTGTTCCAGCTTCATAAGCGCCATTAGCAACAGAGAATCCACTTGCATCGGTGTCATCACGCTTAAAGAACTGACCAGGAGTATAAAGAACTGCACCGATATCATCTCTCTTGGTATAAGAACCTTGAGATAAAACATTATCAATGTTTGTACTATAAACCCACTTACATGCAGCTTCCCAGTTCTTCATCATGTCAACTGCGGCATCTTGTGCTTTATATTTAGCTTCAGGATCAGTAATATCAATTGTGTCAATTTTTAATTTTTGGCACATTTTATTTACCTGATCTTGAGTCAAGTTACCAAAATTGTAGAAACCAGGCTCATCATTTTTTAAATAATCATCATTCTTAACATAGCGAGGCTCGAAATGTTCAAGAACAACTGGTCCGCCAATCTTATTATCAGTAAGAGAAATAAAGATTGAATCACCCTTGGACTTAGGTCCTTTAAAGCTTAATTCAACACGATTCCAGTGGTCTTTATAAGAACAGAAAGTTCTTGCATTAGTTGCGAACTCCCAGCACTCAGCTAAATCATTTACTGACTTATTATTAAGGATATTGTGTGTTACACTATCATCCATATCAAAGCCCATAACATGGTCAGAGCCTTTATCCAATAGCATACGATAATATCCGATGAAGATAATGTCAGAATCATCTTCAGATCTCTTATGGAATGCCATAACTGGGAAACCTAATAGAGAAGTTCTAAAGTCTTCCCAACGAAGGGTTTTTGTTACTCCACTCATAAGAGCATTTACGCGCTTATTAAAATCCTCTTCAACCAATACGTTACCATTATTGTCTACGTATTGTCCATCATCATTCTTTTTATAAGGGTCAATTACATTATTAGAAATATAATCTTGTAAAGGATGCTTAGAATAAGCATTACGAATCAGACCTGCAAGACCTGCATTGTAAGAACCAGAAGACTCCATGTAGTCAACTTTCATGGTCCATCTTTCAGTACCATTAGTATAGTTGTCCATATACCAGAAGTCTTGACGACTAGGCTCTTTGCCAAGCTCTACAGTTTCACCGTTATCAATCATATTACGATAACTATTATACTCTTCTTCGAAAGGACCTTTATTTAAGAAGATTTGTGCACGCTTTTCACCATCAGACTGCTCAACCTTGGTCTTAATTTTAAAGTTACGTCTTGGATAGAACTCAGAAGAAGTTCCTTGAACCTCCATATCAACACCGAATCCAACCCAAGAAGGGCAGTGGTGCTTATAGAAATTCTTAACTGCAGCTTGTTTTACAGTAGCGGTAGATTGAGTTGAAGCTAATTTATCAGAAATAGCCTGACTCTGTAATTCACCTTTACGATAAGCTGCATCCAAAACAGTATTTACAAAAGTAACATCCGCAGATACTGTTGTATTCTTCTTGTGAGGAAGTAAATTATCATCTGTGGTTCCGCTTGTATCAAAGATAATATAAGGCATTAGAGGATCATCTGGATGCTCTGCATTATAATATAGCATATTCTTATAATCAATTTGATACTCGCCGATAATATCATTGTTTTTAGCAATTTGGTTTTGGTCATAAATAGTTGCGTTTTTGTAATCCACAGCATAGTTATGAACAATGTCTGCTACGTTTAATGCAGTCTTATAAATTCTAATAGAATATAAGTCAATATCACAAACGTTAGCATTAAATACCAATTTATCCTTACCAATATTGAAAGGTTCGGTAACACCAGACTCAATAATACCAGTAATAACACCATTGATATAAATATAAATTAAACTATCAGAACTTGAATCAAGAGCATGTTCATAAACAATACTTAAATTGATTAACTCTTCTTCAACGTAGTTAACGCTAACAGTGTCAGTACCATTAGAGAAGAAAGCGTCCTGAGGTCCTAAGCACAATCCAATAGCACTGTTACCAGCTGGAGATGCATAGTTACCAACAATATTATTTAAGTTTAACTTCTTGTAAACGTGACTAAATTCCAAGTCATCTGCGGCAGGTCCAAGTACACTACGAAGATAAGCATCATAGTTATCAAACTCGGTCTGTGCTTCGAAAGCTGTGAAATATGCGTTATCGTTTTTATATCTTGTAATATTTTTTACCAGATTACTATAATTCTGGATATTTCTCATTTTAAACTGGAATTCAAAAGTATGAGATTGAGTTGTATTAGTATCACCAGCAAATCTCATATCACCTAAATCAAAGGCAACCTGAGCGCCATTACTAATTCTCAAAACAGACTTTCTATCTTCCATAATCCAACCATTATTTCTCCAGTTAAAGTTGGTGAAAGTTGCGGTTTTACCCGTCATATCCGTAGGTCTACCTTCTTTTGGAGTATAGGTCCAAGTATTACGGATACTTGCTGGGTCGCTGTTAGAACGTCCCTTTGCATCAAATTCAAATGTTAAATAATTTGGTTTTGCAAGAACCATTTTTCTAACATTATCTGGAACAACTGAGAACTCAATTGTTCTGCTTTGAGTATAGTCACCAGTACCACATTGGATACTATAGCTATTTCTATACTCCATTGTAGCATCAGTAATTTCAAAGACTTCAAATTCATCAAATTCAGTAATTGTTCTTGAACCAATTTGAATACCACTGTTTAAGAATAATACATCAACTGAAGTACTCTTAGGGTCATAAACAAGGAATGGAATTTGAATATCATCATATTCCAAATATTCATTTTTATAATTATCAAGCCAAATAATAGGCATATCAGATGCTGGGTCAATAACAGCAATTTCAAAAGTTAAACCAGGTTCAACTTTTGCGCCTTTTCTTCCATTGCCTAAATCCTGGTAAAGATCAACAGCAACTGTATGATAACCATGAATTGTTTTGTCTTCTGGAATACTGAAATCGCAAGTGGAAGTATTAGGTCCAATCTTAACTTCTGTGCTGTATTCAGTCTCTCTGCCCTTGTCATAAACTAGTGTTGCAATTTTCTCTAACTTACCAACAGTGTTGAAAGTAAAGTTAACTGAACCCATATCAAAAGCGCTAATATTTGAGAAGGTTGATACATGAGTTAATTCCATCTGAGAAGATGTAACTTCGAACTCAAAAGTATCACTCTTACCACTATTCAAACCTCTTGCATACATAGAACATGTAGTAGTGGTTGAAGGTCTTAAATAAGCACCCAAATTAAATGTGGTTTCAATACCATGAGCAGCAGGGAATGAACCAGACTGATAAGATTCGCCAGTCAATTTATCAATTAAACTCCAAGAAACAGTTAACTCAGGGTCTCTTGGTTTATCCTGATCATTTAATAAGCTTCGAGCAATTACTTTTAGCTCCAATGATTGTCCATCAATAACGGTTGCTGGAGGTACAGAAACGAACTCTAAAGTTGTTCCCACAACGCCACCTGGGCCACTTCCATTGCCGCTAATCGCTAGACGCTCACACACGAAATGATCTTCTGCTTCATCTAAAACTCTGAAGAAAGAACCATCAGTAATATTTAAAAGAATGTCTCCGAAAATAGGTCTATCGCCTTGATTTTCAAGAGTGCTCTTAAAAACTGTGAATTTGGTCTTATCATCATCATTAGGAGTTAGAGATGCGGGAGTTTTGATATAGTAAACTGCGGCGCCAGCTCCACCGGCTCCAGAGCCACCCATGCTGTAACGCTTAGTGCCTCTGTCTAAATAAATGCGTCCTGTATCAGTAGCAAAGTAAATATATCCATCCTTAATTGGATTACTTTCGCTAATAATATTTTTTTCTAAGCCTCTTACGGGGCAGAAAATTGTATCATTCACATTCATTTGTTAAACTCCTTTCTTTCCTTTTATAAACAAAAAAATGGGCGAAGAAGAGATAATCCTCTTCTCCACCCATTAGATTATCCTCTATCTTTAATTAAAAATTGAAATAATCTTCTTAATATCTTTTGTCCTGTGGATATTAACCGTTAGTTGCATCAAAAGAAGACCACTTTAAGTCAACAGTTAATTTATTTCCACTAGCAGACATGGTTAACATACTGTTAGCAGAAGCAAATTGGAATGGGGTCTTAGAGTAGTAGTCATCGCCATTGGCCTGTAGCAACTTAGCTTGAGGTGTGATTGTAGCAATAGAACCACTGACAGTGATAGAAGTAGAACCATCAGTTAAAATTGCGTTGGTATCTCTAATTTGCCATGCTTTAGTATTAACACTCTTAACATGTCCAGCTCCATCACGTACAACACCATAGTCCTTTTTATCAGAAGCATCTTTACTCTCTTCATCAAATGCGTATACAGTATATAGACTTTGATCGTGCTTAGCAGTAGCAGCTTTAGTAACAGCCTTTTCAGTATCTGCTTTAGTTACTGTCTTGTGAGAAATTGTAACAACTTTATCTGAGCCAAGACTACCGGATAAATAAGTTCCGTCTGCCTTAACACCAAAAGTGCCTACAACATCTTTAGAAACTGCATCAGTAGCAGTGATTTTACCACCCTGGGTTACAGATGTAGTTTCAAATGTATAAGTTGTATCTGTTTCATCACCTGCAGGAACAACTTCCCAAACAATGGTTCCTGAACCTTCGCCAGATTTAGCAATAATTAAATCGCCAATCTCTGCATCAACAGGGTCACCCGCGCTTTTCAGATAATTTTTACCAGCCTTATAAGTGTCACCATTCTGTGCTGTAGTAGGTAGAGCAGCAGAGATAACTCCCTTATAGGTCATCGCATCAAATAATTGGAATTTAGAGTCAACTTCAGCTCTGGTATATACTGGTAACTTTACAATACCTTCAACAGTTCCATCGGCTTTAGTTACTTTCTTAAATTCGTAACGAGTGTCAGTATCTGCAACAGAGGTTGCGCCAGATAAAACGATCTTAGGATTGATGTCACCGCCAGCAGTGTTACCATCAGTGTCTTTCGCAGTAATTCTAAAACCAGTATCTAATACTGAACCACCAGTTAAATCACTTTGCTTTAATTTAGTATTAGCAGAAGCAATTGTAACTACATCACCAGACTCGGTCAAAGTTACATTAGAGCCTGCTTTAAAACCAACTTTAGACTTAAAGTCAGAAGTTTTTAATTCTGTAGTTTTAGTTGTATCATGTAAACCTACATAAACAACATCTTTAGTGCCACCATCATTACCATCAGATTTAACTGCTGCAATTGTAGGGCCTTTAACAGTAATCTTATGTGTACTTGTATCTACAGTAATGCCAATGCCATTAGTACCTTCTAAAGTGAAAGTAAATGCTTTTTCGTTTTTGTCATTATCAGTAATATAAGTTTTAACTGAAACGCCGCCAGTTACAGAGGATGTCAAGCCGCTATAGTTATAAGTGGTATTATCGTTAGGGTTAATTTGAATCCATTTAGAACCATTACTAACAGCAAGAATATTTTCAGCGGTTAGATAATAGAAATTACCTTTGTTGTATGGACTTGCATCTGGTAATGCACCAAAAGATGCTACAGAGGTAATGCTTTCGTCGACAGGAACAGCATCACCGCCGTCTACACCGACATAAAGTCTATGTGTATCATTTGTTAAATAAAAGGTACCTGCAACGGCTTTGCTAGCTGTACGAAGAGCATTTAAATTCTCTTGAGAGCCGTGCTTAAATTGAATTTGAGGAGTACCCGTAATCAAAACATCTGCCATTGTTTATATTCTCCCTTCTTAAATAGTTAATTCTGTCCAAGTCAAAGCTTCTTGCAATTCCTTAACTTGAGTATGTAGGGTAGAAGTTTGAGCTTGTAATTCATCTAAACTACCAACAGTGCTTTCAAACACTGCAACTGTCACATAGTTATTTAAATCAATTTTACCTAAAGCATCCTGTAAATCAGTTACATTTTGCTCTAAAGTAGAAATGGCTAATGTATGTGCGCTAGTAGTAGCTTTTAAATCCCCAATATCAGAACGCGCTTCTTGAAGTAGTGTTGTAAGAGATGTAATAGATTGACTGTTTGCAGTAATTCCATCATTAATACTCTTCAATACAGAAGAAGTATAATTACCATCTTCATCAGTTTCTCCACCAAGCAACTCTTCCAAAGAGCCAACTTTTGCAGTTAAAGACTGTAAAGATACGCTACTGTTATTAATTTTTTCAACCAGTGCATCGGTTAAATCATTAGTAGATAAGCCTTTACCCTCTTCTTTGGCTACCTTGTCATCCAATAGGGTTTGTAAATTGGTAACTTTTGAAACCTCAATTTGAGATAAGGTCAATTTACCATTTTCATCTACAGAAAAATTCTTTCCATCAACTGAATTAATAAGATTCTTTTGTGCGCCTTCTTCGATACCGTCTAATTTTTCTAAATTCTCATTAGAAATTAAAGAATATCCTTCTTGTGCATCAACTTTATCTTTTAGAGCTTCAGTTAATTCGTCTTCTGTAATGTAGTTATCTAAGTTAACTTCCCAAGAGCCAACTTTCTCAACAAAGCGAGTTTCAATCTCATCCTCGTCCACGACCACGATAACCATATATTCATCATATTTATCATGCTCTTCACTGGTCTCTGCAGGAACCATATAGATATATTGATCTGCGTCTTTAGCGTCTTTGTCAATTAACTCAACGCTTTCAACGATTTTTCGTTTTAAATGTGCGGCTTGAGCAACCTTTTCAGCAATCTTTTCATCTGTCTCTGTTTTAGTATAAACATTTGACATTGAGGTTTGCAAATCAGATACTGATGTTTGCAAAGAAGATAGCTGACTTCCAAGTCCTTCAATAGTAGTTGGATTTGGTTGATACCAAGCCAATACCATTGTATTATTTTCACTTGCTACTTTTGGCTCTAAGCCAGCAATCCAAGGATGATCTTCATCAACTACTTGTAGTTCATAATGAGCCTCAACATAGTCTTCATCTTCTGGATTACCAGATGCTTCAACATATTTATAATATTGAACGCCCCAATTCTTTAAAGAAATAGTTTCATTTTCTTCACCAATAGTGATAGAAATGTTATCTCCCTTTAATTCGGGAACTTCAATAGAAGCACCAATTTCCTGCAAATCGCCTGCAGCATTTAAAATAATGTAAGCTGTTGCAGTAGAATTAGTTTCATCAACCAAACCTAAAATCTGACCTACATACGCAACAGGATTAGATGCAGCATATTCTGCCATTTCGGCATAAGAGTACCAAATTTCACTCTTATCTAGAGGAATTGGATTGCCTCTAGCAACATTCATAGGAAGGCCCATGAAGTTGCCGTCTTTTTTAATTACAGCCATTATTCATGTCCTCCTTAGCTAATTGTAATTTGATGAACTTCAACATCTGCGATTGAAGCAGGTTGATAAATCCAAATTTTATAAGGAACTGCGGTAAAACCATTTTTACCCTCTACACTCACATTAGCTTCTTGTAGTACATAGTCAGCAGTACAGTCAGCATTCATACTAGATGTAATAATAACTTTGCTAACCTTCTTAGAAGAAGATGCTGGAATAGCAACAATATAACGCTTAATTCCAGGAGTGTCTGCAGCTTTCCAAGTAATAGTATGACTACTTGATCCATTTCCCTGAGCTTTTAATCCACGAATAAAAGCAGAATTCAAAGTTGCCTCAGTGGCATCTGGACCAACAAAAGTATATCTATAACCAGTAATTGCTCCGCTAGTTTGGTTTTCTGTAGTGCCTGCGGTAATTGCTCCATCAGAGTAATCGTTGCCAATATTTGTTTTTGGCACTGCGCCGTCACTATAGTCAACTGTTACGGAAATTTTGTAATTTGTAGTGTCTGTTACTTGTAATTCAGGCATTGTACCAGAGGCTGTGTCTCTAGTATTTGTACCATCAGTTACATGATAAGCAGTAGCAGAAACATTTGTATCTGGACCGTAAGTATAAGAACCACCGCTAAAAGCAACACTATAAGCAGGAGTTACTTTTGTACCAACCTCATAAGCTTTCGCTGTGCTTGAAGAAATAGAAGCGCTTGGCCATGTGGTAGATGGATTAACTTCTTGTGCAAAAATACTTGCTAAAAAGTCTTTAATATTTTTTCCGGTCGCAGCAACTTTAATACTACCAGAGCTTGGAATTACAATAGTTCCAACGCCCTCTGTAAATGTAAAATCTTCATCAAAATATACGTTTTCAGCATTATAATTACCGTCCATAGCAGCCCAGGAAGCACCATTATACACATAAGATGTATGCTGATATTTCTCACCAGCAATAATATCTTTAATAATAATAATATCTCCCTTGGCAATCAACAGGTCTTTAGTAGCTTCATCAATAATATCTTGATGCATTTTACTAGCATCCTCGTTTTCGATTGTTAAAATATTGGCATCAGACTGCGCTTCAACTGGCGCCCAAGTACCGTCACTGCGCAAAAACAGATTCGTCTGTCCTAAACCAGGAGCTGGAACGAGACCTACTTTACCTGCAGCATTTTCACTTGCGCCAATGAAAACTGAAATTGCCTCTTCAAAAGAACTGTTAACCCAATTTCCAGAAGCTAAATCATAAACCAAAATATCTTTATCTTCTAGTTCTGTAATATGGGTATTCGCAATATTTTCTAAAGAAAGTACAACATCGCTTGATCCGCCTGCAATTAACTTTGAGCCTAAATAAAGAATAGCATCATTAGAATCCTTTTCAGAAATAAAATACAAAGTATCATTATTAGGTTTCTCTGCACTATTTAATAAAGCTTGATAAGCTGCGGGCGTACCACGCATAAATTTTACATAATTTGCCAATTTATTTCTCTCCTTTCTCTAAAGTATTCAATATATTAATTTCTTAAAAAAGAAAGAAATTATGGGAATTAATCTGGAATTGGAACTGTCCATCCATGCTCTCTAGCAATATTTTCTAATAAAGTTACACGAGCAAGTAAACCTCTTAAAGTACCATCTTGTTGATTAGCGATATTTTCAAGCTTACTTCTAGTTTGATTAATAGACATTGCTAAAGTTTGAGCAATTGTCTCCGTACCATTTGCAGAACCTTCTGGCAAAAATGCAACTAAAGCATTTCTCATATTGGAAATATCTGAAGGTATATCACCAGACATTACATCTGAATGAACAAAAGCTTGTAGTTTATTTGTGCTTTCGAATAAAGTGTTAATATCTTTTCTTTGTTCAGCTACAAGACCACTATATTCTTCTGTATGCAAATCAAATTCACTTTTTAAAGTTAATAAATCTGCAGTAAGAGCTTCAAGCTGAGTATCTGTGTCTGTAATTGGTAATTGAAGATAAATTTTTTCAATGGAATATCCATGCCCACAAGGATCAAATATGATTTTATCAGTAGTAATAAAATCTCCTGGGCTTAATTTTTCAGCAGTATAGCTTTCTGTCGCAGCACCTAAAAAAGCAATACCCTGTGTTTCAACTTGTTCTGCATGATAGGAAATATGCTCTAATGATAATAAGTTACAAGTTTCATTAAGCATTAACTTAATAAAACCATCACTTGCAAAATGGAATTTCTGATCATTGCTATCAAGAGTTAAGTCTCTGACATCCTGCTCCCAATCTTCAATTTCAGAATTCCAAACAGCTTGTGCAATTTGGATTAACTGATCTGGTAATCTATAAACAGTACTTTCAAATTCATTAGTAATATGACCAGCCCCATCTACATATGGCGTAGTGCTCATAAAAAAATTACCTGCAGTTAATTGAATTGCGCTATCTTTCTCAACTTCATTATCTTTTAATGGTTTATAAATCACATACTGCTTAGCAGTTGATGTATCTGGGGCACCATGGAAAATATGGAAACCAGAGAACGAAGTTCCCTGGTCACCATGACTATCAATGGGACTCACACGAATCCATGGGTTAGCGGTATTAATTCTTAAAGTAGCAAAATCTTCATTTGGCTCAATATAAGCTTGAGTTTGAGAAGAGATATTTGCATATTCACCTTCAGTAATTGTATTATTAAATAAGTCTTTTTGATTGAATGGCACCGCTGTTAAAAGATGTTTATAAAAGAATTGTTGGAATTGATCCCATCGCATCTGTCCATAAAAACTCATTACACGCTACCTCCCTCATATAAAATGTCTATAATAATACCGTTATCTTCATTTACGGATGCTAAAGTTTCCTCTGAAAAAGATAAGCTGGTGATATAGCCATAGCCACTAATATTAATTTCATAAATACCGGTTTTACCAACCTGAATTGGATTAAGACCATTATTTAGAAAAAATGTAGTTCCAGGAGCAGCCTGAATACCCAAGTGAGTGATAGCACCTTTTGAACGAAAAAGCTCTCCATCTTTCATGCTTAATACACTTAAGCCCTGTGGGTAGTTCTTTGTTGAATTGCCGTAAAAACGAAATTGATACATCTTTTTCATTTTTTAGACTCCTCCTTCCCTCATAAACAGTGATTGCGCTGCTTTTGTCGCAGTAATTGACATTGTTCCATTATAAGTTAATGGAATGGTCAATTTGCTTACAATATAATCACCATTAATTTTTGTTTCGTGGTCAGTAATATGAACACGAGTATTTGGTTGTAAATGATAAATAGGAATTGTTGTAATTGTAACACTTTCACTACAATATCCATGATTGTATAACAATTCATCTAGACGCTCTTTTGCGGATTTACCTTGAGCGCTGATGGTAAACATATTATCCATTGTATCATTATTTACAGAGATATATTTATATCCAGACAAGGCTGGACCATCCGGAACGCCAAAAATAACATTCGGAGTTTCTCTAAAATAAATGGATTTTACTGTTGTTTCATTAACTGCTTTCGTCCTAGGTCCAATTGTCTTTACATTAAATTTAGAAAGCTCGCCTTCGCTATCTAAAAAATCGAACCAATAGTTCAATACAGCAGGATTCTCATACACATCTTTACACCAATATAAACGATTATTATAAACTTCTTCTTCCACTTCTATGCCAAAATCTTCAGCATAATAAAAGTGTTCTTTTTCGCTTAGATAGTTATTTAATTTACTTTGTTTAGTATCTAAACTATATTCATCAATTGAAATATTATTTCGTAATTCAGTAAGGCGTAAAGAAGCTTGCAGCAATTTTAAGTGTTCTGCATCAACTTCTTCTTGAGTTACCCCAGCTTTAGTTGATAAATAATTAACAGAATTACTTAAATCGAAAATTTCGTTTTCTTTCTCTTCAATTTGTGTTTTTTGAGCTGCAACTTTTTCCTTTAATTCTTCGACCTCATATTCCAAAACCTCAATTTTTTCTTTTAGTTCTGGATTATAGAGTTGTCGCCAACAAACTTGAATATCAGTATAATATTGTTCATATCCAGTTTTTCCTGTTGGATAAAAATGAGGATTGGCCTCTTTCACCTTTAAATCAAAATCGCTTAAAATATTATGTTTAAAATAATCTTTAGCCATTTGATACAATACTTCTCTCCAGTCAGCTACCTGGATAAATTCTTCTCCAGTATCATTAGGGACATTAGATGTTGTTGAATATGTAACTGAATGAGGATTTTCATCCATAGTAGTTCCATATTTAGTATTATAATCACGAATCTCTTGAATTGCATTTATATCACCTTTAGTGGTGATTGTAGTATATGCAATTGGTTTAACATCTACAGCATATCTTAAATGAATTGGCAATGAAGCTCCACTAATTCCTTTTCTTTCACCCCAAATAGAAAAATCATTTCTTAAATTCATCAAGTTTGGATTGTTATTAAAAGCAGTAATTAATTCACCATCTTGGAACGTGTAAGTTACTGCAGATCCTTTGACAATAGATTCTGGCAACTCTTCTTCATCGCTGTCACTATTTGGTGACCACATTGTATTAGTATAAGATTGTTTCTTTTGAAAAATAAAACGTCCATCAACGTCATAAAAATATTCAAATTCAACAAGCATATTCTTAATCTTATCTAAAATTGAAGTTAAACTTTCACCAACTCCACCAATTAAATCACCAGGATAAGTTAAATCTGTAACTCGATATCCTGCAGAATCACCATAAGTAATTTTTGTAAATGTCCAAGCTATTGATTCTCCGCTAAGAGCGTCTTTTGTATAAAAAACTGTCGGTGTTGCAGCCGTATTACCAAGAGTTTCAACAAGTGGCTCAAACTCTTCGTCTTTAACTTCTGCAAAAGTAATTGGTTTATCAGTCATTCTTTTAGTACGATAAATCTTTTCACTAATATTATTACTTAAATAAGCATTAGAATAAATATTGGTATCTTTTTGTTTGCATAAAATCAAATCAACATTTTCATATCGATACTCCAATAATTCTAATCCATATGTATTTAAATCTTTAATAATAATATTATGATATGGCTCTCCTCCGTAAGAGTGAACCGCATTTCTGATAATGTCTTGAATTGGTAAGGAGCGAATTGTCCAAGTACCTTCAGCATCTTCTTCTTCAATAGTACCAAAGTCTGTTTGCACTCCAATAGTACCACTAACTTCACCATTTAGCAAACACATTTTATCCTTTCCCGAAATAGAAATATTAAATGCGCTTGTAGAACGGGATGTACTAAAAGAATTGATAATATATATACCTTGATTAAACCAAATAATATCTGGATAAGAAGGATTAATTATATTTGCAACACCAATTTCAAGCTTAAATTTTGTATTCATACCCCATGCATAATCAGAATAATCAAAATTCTGTGCAACAATAGTTAAATTACAAGTGCGGCGAACCGCAGAAGCTCCATCTAAATTGATGGAGCCTGCGGTAACACGACCTTCAATACTTGATACCGGTGCCTCTTCAAAAGTTAGAGCAGTGATGCGAGCATAAATAGTTTTATGCTTCACTTTATCTAAATCATTTAAAAATTGTTGATTATAAAGCATAGTAAGTATACTCCTCCTCTTGAATTTCGTCCAAGGTACGTCTTAAAGTAGACAAATAGGATAAATAAGATTGTTCCATGTCTCGACGTGCCTCTTCAGCCGAATTGTTAAACTCAGATACGCCTCGTTTTAATAAATCAGTATAATTTTTAACTGCATTATTATATTGATTTTGATAATGAATAATACTTGAATACTTTTCATTTACCTCACATTCATAAGTGATTGTGTGAATATTATAACAAACTTCACACACAACAGCATTACCAATATATAAAGATTCAACGTCATCCAAGTCAAACATAATTTCATATCTGCTTGATGTTGCTGGTTTTCCATTACCACCATTAATTCCAACTGTTACGAATTCTTCACCAAGCTTCTTCGAATTAAAACGTAAATTATAATCAAAAGTTAACATTTTAATATCATTAGAAGGACGACCACTGTAAAAACCTTCACTAATCCAATCATTACCACTCTTAGTTTTAACTTCATAAATCGCAGTGTCATCCCATAAGGCAACAACATCAGCTAAATTTTCTTTAATATAATACTGTCCTTCATGCAAATACACAATTGTTCTAATTCTTGGCTCAGCTTTCAAATAATAGAATTTACCAAGGGTTTTTTTCAATCCAGCATATTCAGATTGATAAGAAATGTTTTTTGTTATTACATCAATGCAATTTAATTGATTACTATTAGGTCTGAAATTAGTTGCCGGATGTCCAACAAATTGACGCACAACAGTTTCTCTATCAATTTTACGAACCAGTGAGAATGCAATATCTCTGTTATCATAATAACCATATAAAATTTTTGCTCCAGGGTCTGGGCTTCCAGTCATATATGTAATTGAAATAATTGGATTTTTTGCAAGTGCATCTCTATCAAATACATATTGTCCAGTAGAGTTTCCTGCATTAAATATATAATTTGATGTTCCATTAGCATAATTAACTTGCAGCATCCAATCACCATATTGCTCTAAAACTGCTAAATAAAAAGCTCCACCATCAATAGTTAAAGTTTTATATTGACGATTTAAAACCTTTTTAGCATCTAACATTTTAAACTTCAATTCTTGGAAATTAGAATCAACACAATCCATAAGTCCTTGCGCTTTAAGATTTTTAAAACTATACTCTTGAAC
>JAEIGA010004701.1_pt1 | contig 21081 bp, 32 predicted proteins | sample 9270691 | NCBI WGS metagenome assembly JAEIGA01 (sample SAMN17057246, study PRJNA624740) | gut metagenome | biome: biome; isolation source: fecal sample | host: Bos grunniens | place: China: Xizang | collected 2019 | reverse complement strand
TCAAGATTTTGACTCCCTTACCCCTTCGAGCACTCCAAAGCACCCACGCACATGTCAGTGAGTAGGTTGTGCCTGCGTTGTTTGGGTGCGTGTTGTTTTGCGTTGTCTTTTCGCTCACCAGATGCGTGAACGCTGTCCGAGGGTGTTGTCATTACCCCCAGAGCCTCTTTGTCGATTGCATCGCATGTGTGAAGCTGCGACGTTAGCCAGATCAAGCTCAAGCTCTGGCGCTTTGCTGACGGGAACGATGTGGTCAGGTTCCCACGAGAGCGGAAGCGTCGAGGGCTTTGCCGAGTAGTCGATGCGCTCTCCGCATATATGACAGGGTGCGCGGTTCCTTCTGTCACGGTCCCAGGCCATTTTGCGGATCTTCGGCCATTGTGACGAGCGACCCCCCTCCCCTGTTTTAGCCATGAGGTTCTACCTCGAAGCGTGAGGGCTCGGGGAAGGCTGCGCGGATATATGCGCCGACCGCCCCCTCCGTGAAGGTCTTGTCGTTCGTGCTGAGGAAGTCAGGATCGTCAGGAACTTCTTCCAAGTCGTAGACCTTGACGTCGTCGTGCTGTCTCCACTTGCACCCCGTCACGTTGCCATAGATCGAGCGCATCTGTGGGGACGAGCATGTCATGATCGCCTCCGTGACCTTTGCCTTCTCGAAGAGCATAGGCATGTGGACCTCAAAGTTGACCTCGGGCTTCTTCAGCGTCTTGAGTTCTTCTCTCGCCTTGACGAGCGTCCTCGCGTATGGTCCGAGCCACTTGTGACTCTTCCCCTGTTGCTCGATGAGTTCCGTGAGCGACTTGTCTGCGTAGTTCACGAATTTGCCCTTGAAGGGTTTCATCACAAAGAAGTCATCATTGAACCAGAAGAACTCTTCAGAGAGTTCAGGCTCTTCGACGACCTTGAGCATCGAGCACTTGATCCTGTTCCACTTGTTCAGCTCCGGCGGTTGCTTGTGTCGGAGTGCTCGGTCAGGCTTGAAGCCTTCGGGCTGACCTCCGACGAACCAGACAAGGCGGTGCGGGAAGTTCTTCTCGATGGACCTGAGCGAGTAGCGGAGTTCTTCCGTGTCGAGCTGGTCCTTCAATACAAAAACAATATCGTGTGGCATGGTTTTAGTCCTCCAATAGAAAAACCCCGCGGGACCGGAGGCGGGGTTTATCTGGTGATTTAGGAAGGTTCAAAAGCCTGTCGCTCTTAAACTAATTGAGTAATACCACAAAAAAGACTATCAAAGACTATCAATTTCTCTCTTTTGCGTCTCTGCAGTAATTTTCTCCGACGGTTCCCTTGCCGTGCTTCTTGCAGTAGCCGGTCATCCTCTCGGGGTTGGTCTGGTGGAAGTATTTGCAATATGAGCACGGGACCAGGTTCGGGCTGATCGGGATCTTGATCTCTTCTTCGCCGTAGTAAGAGAGGATCTTCGCGACGATCTCCAGCTTCGGGGACCTTCTAAGCAGTGCGAAGTCATAGATGCTTTTGCGTTCCATGCCGATCGCCTTCGCGAGCTTCGGAGCGCTTCCGGGGTCTTCTGCGAGCTTGTTCTGAAGATATTCAGCGAACCAGAGCGAAGCCGCAACGCTGGACGCTGATGGCGTGATGTTCTTGTTCATTCTTCACCGCCTCTCTTTGTAGTGCTCACAGTGGTCGAAGTCGTTGACCTTGAGCCCGTAATGTTCGCAGAAGGTCGTCGTCGTTGAGTGGTCAGTGTTCGGGGTTGCGTGTGCGCAATTTGCGCAGATGTCAGGGCCGTAATACCTCACCCCGATCTTCTTGCTGGCTTCTTCGACCTCATCCGCGAGCTTCAGGGCTTTGATCGCGAGTTCAATAGCAAGGTCAAAGCTGACAGGATCGCCGCCTTCTTTTAATATCTTGATTGCTTCCTTATTCGTCATGTCGTGCCTCCTCCTGTTTATCCATCGCGAGCCTTGAGAGTTCCAGATCTTTTTCGATGATTGTGAGTTCTCGCTGGAGTCCTTTGAGTCCGCCGATGATTTCAGTCAGCGCGGCCAGCTCCTCGACAGCGATGAGTCGCTCGGTAAAATTGTCGCTAAGTATTGCTCTGCGGAGTTTGGTGATAATTTTGAGCGCTTTCTTTTCCTGCGCTGTTGTTATAATTCTCATCTTGCTCACCTCCTGCCTCTAATAGTGCAAGCCCTTCCGAGCGTATAGCCTCGGCAAATGTCTCTGCGAAGTTAGTGATCGCCTCCATCATCTGGCGCATCGCCTCACAAAAGTCCTTCATAAATTTAGCGCACTGGTTTCCGAGGTCAAAAATGCAGTCGGGATCTATGCCCTTGACGTCGCAAAGTGCTCGCCATGTGTTCCAGCCGTTCGCCTTGAGCGCCTTTCTCAATACCGAATACCGTAACCCCGTGAGGGTGTGGAGCGTTTCGATGTCTTTATTTCTGCCCATCCTGATCACCTCCGAAAAGTCTGATCGCCGTCTTTGAGCTCCATGTGTCAGCCAAACACTGACGGATGACTCTCTCGAGCTCGGGGCTGTTGTCTTTGTTCTTGAGTTCCTTCGCGAGTGCCGAAGCTATGCCGAGGACCTGATCGCGTCCTACCGTGTGGCACAGGCTCCGCTTATTGTCGAAGTGCTTGAGGACCGTGCCCGCTTTTCCGCAGTGGAAGGTTGGCTCGTGCCTAAAGCATCGGATGTTAAAAATGCGGTCTTCTTCAAAGCTCAGATCAGCGGGGAACTGGATCCTGTTCTTGAGGATGAAGTCCTTGCGGTAGACCTTATTCCAGACAAGGACCCACTTCTTCGGGAGTTCGCTGATCCTGACGTCGCGGGGGTCGTTGTAGTAGCGCATGTCTTTGAAGCCGTTCGAGCTGACGCGCCAGTGGTTATATTGCACGATGTCAAAGTCAGCAAGGCAACCCGTGACCATGTGGGCGATGCCGTCCTCGCTCATCTCGTCGTCAGAGTCCAGGAACGTGACGAACTCGCCCGTCGCTTTTATGATGCCGTCGTTCCTTGTCATGCCGACGCCCCACTGTGTCGAGTGGTGGAAGATCCTGAAGCCGACGCGCATGTCGTACTCATCGCAGATCTCCGCGCTCCCGTCCGTGCTTCCGTCGTCGATGACGATGATCTCCACGTCGTGAAGGTCCTGCTCGTCCACCCTGATCGAGTCCAGGCACCGCTTCAAGTAGGGGCCTTCATTATAGACCGGGATGATAATGCTCAGTTTAGTCATTTTCAGCCACCTCTCATCCTTGCACCGCAACCTGCGCAATACTTTGCGCGATAGCCCTCGATATAACGACATTGATCGCAGCGGAACGTAATGCGTGAGTGATAATTGTCTTCCAAAAGGGATTTAAGCGGGAGCCATTCGCCTTTTTTAATTTCTTCACCTGATAATGTGAGGATGCCACGGGCAAGTTTGACAGCTTGCTCTCTGCTCATGTTAAATTCATAATCTCGTCCTGCAATTCCAAACTCTATGCAATAGGTCGAGTCAGATCTTGCACTCACAATTAGCTTTGAATATTCTGGTATAAACGAGCTAACCTTGCCGGGCTTGATCTCCTTGTTGTCAGTCATGCTTGTCCTCCCTTCTTTACCCATCGTTTCAAATCAATTTTGCAATCATTACACAAGTCGAGCGTCGTTTCTTCATACGGATGGTTATCTCTCAAAATAGAATATCTCCAAGCCTCGCCTATTCTTTGAAAATCATAGGGCTCAAACAATGCGCCGCATCTATCACACTTTTTCGCGTTCATTCTTTTTTTCCTCCCTTTGTGTAATAGCCATATATGTCCGTCAGGAAGATCGGAGCAAGTCCGGGATAGCGTTCAAGGACGAGCTCGTGCGTGAGGTCGTTCTGGACGTGTACCTCGTAGGGGTTGCCGTCCTTCTCGCCCTGGTCAAATAAGAACGGGACCGCAACGATCAAGTCCCTGCATCGTGGCCAGGCATACTCGAGGACCTTCTGCGCTTCTTCGACGCTCATGTGCTCTAACACGTCCCCGAAGATGATGAGGTCATAGGGCTCGTACTCAAACCCGCGGATGTCCGCCTTGTATATCCTGTTGTATCTGCTCTGCAGGTGATACTTGAAGACGTTCGGAGCAAAAGCCTCGACCGCGTCTATTTTGAGATAGCCCTCCAGAAGCCTCGACCATTTGCCGTTACACGCACCCACGTCGAGACAGGTCTCTCCTTTTCTAAAATGTTGATGGATCCACTCGATCGCTTCGGGCTTGCCGATGTTAAAGCTCCCCATGTTTTGCCTCCTTCAGTTGTTCGTGTTGTTCTTTCCAGCTCCATCCGCAGTGCTCGGCCAGTTCCATCGTGATGTACTGCGTAAAGAGCAGGTTCCTCGTTTCGTCCATGTAGCCCTGGATCTCCCCGTTGAGCTTCGTCTTGATAATGACGGGTTTAGTCGATGCCATACTTCGCCCCCTTATATCTCGAAGGGAAGCTCACCGACGGGCTCGTCTTCCGTCGGGGCGTCATTCGGTTCTGGTGCCTGAGCCTGTTCCTGCGTTGCCGGAGCGGGTGCGCTTGCCTGAGTGCTCTGGCTCTCTACAAACTCCGCCTCGTCTACGATGACCTCAGTCACGAAGACCTTTTGCCCGTTCTTGTCTTCATAGCTGCGCGTCTGGATGGATCCAATGACGGCAAGCCTGTTGCCTTTTCTAAAATACTTCTGGATGAAGGTCGCCGTCTGACGCCATGCCACGCAGTTGATAAAATCAGCCTGGCGCTGACCGTTTGAGTCCTTAAAGTTGCGATCGACCGCGAGCGTAAAATTGCAAAAGGCGACCTGGTTCGCTGTTGTTCTGATCTCGGGGTCTTTTGTGAGCCTTCCGATGAGTTCGACTTTGTTCATGTGATAAACCTCCTAATTAGTCATATTTTCCCGACCGAAGGACCTCGGCCATCTTTTCAAGCATGTCTTTGTGATCTCTGAAGACCTGGGCGACGCTTCTGTGCTCCAGCGCTGCGACCTTGTTCCACTTCAAGCGGTTGATGTATCTGTCGACCGCGACGGCTCTGTGCGTCGGATCCGAGAGCTCACTGATTGCCTTCCTCGTCTTGAGATCTTCCTCCGTCAGCCTTTTGGCTTCCTTCTCGACCTTCTCCATCTGAAGCGAATATTCAAGAAGTGCGTCGTCGTGTCTTGCCTTTGCCCTGTCGGGATCGTGTGACTCCGAGCCGTCGCTCTCATATCTGGCGACACCGCTCCCGAGCCTGTTGCGCATGATCTCGAGCATCCTCTGATCCGCTTCGAGCTGTCGGCTTAGGTTGTAGTTCCTGTTTAGCCAGTTCTTTGCTCTAAATGCTTCATTCTTCACGGCTCAAGTTCCTCCCACTGTATGACGATCGAGGCCTTCTCTGCGTATCTCTTCGACACCTTCAGCTCGGAGACCTGTGCGTCGTCTGTCCAGAAGCCGACTGCCGTCATCGCGTCGATGAGTTCCTTCGCGTAGTTGTCAAGGTCTGGTTTCGTGATTTTGTAAGTTCCCCAGAGCTTTTTTGGTCTCTTAACGTCAAAGAAGAGACTGAGCGAGAGACGGACGGGACCCTGCACCGGCTTCTTCGGTTTGTACCTCTTCAGCTTGAGCTCAAACTCCGCCCTCATGCCTTCCACGCTTTTCTTCTTGAAGTGGTGGATGTACGGGACTCGTCTCCCTCCGCTGATCTTGTACCTGATACATTCGCCTTTTTCCTGTGAGGTTCCCTTCGGCATACCGTTCTCGAAGTTTAAAAAGATATTATTCTTCATAGCGGAGCACCCCCTTCGGAAGTATTGCGTCATCGTTCGCCTCGCATCCGAAGCCTATCCACTCGCAGAAGGCTTCAAGGTATGCCTCGACTTCAGGATCGTCCACGGGCTCCGCTTCGGTGATAGGTGTGACGCTTGCCGGTGTCGTGGTCAGGTATATCCTTTTGACCTCGTCGATGAGCTCGGAGGTCGTCGGGTAAAATTTCGAATTAGCGATGCAGTTCTGCGCAGCTCTCTTCACCGTCTCGAAGTCATAATCAGCCAGGGCAACGTTATAAGACTCCGCACGCTGGGCGAGATCCTGAGCCGTTGCCTTCTTGTCGCTCGGGTAAGCCCCGTGTAATAAATTGACGAGCTTGATCGCTTCTTCTATCTTCATGCTGTGCCTCCTTCTTCGTGTATTTGATACGCCAGACGTGTGACCTCGTCCCAGTCGATTGGGTCCGCTTCTTTAGGCTGACAGTGGAGCGAAGTCTTGTTTGTCCTCTCCCAGTTCCTGACCGCCGCCTTCCAGTCCTTCATCGAGTTCCTTCCTACCTTCCAGCCGTTCGCGTTGTAGTAGTCAAGGAAGTGCTGCGGGTCGATGCCGTTCTTCCGTTCCTGGCAATATTGAGCGACCTCTTCGAGCATCGGGCGAACAAAGTGCATATTCTTATCCCTTTTGTTCTTCTTACTAATTGATATTTCTTTAGTATTGATATTTCTTAAGGGTGCAAGATTTCCGTCGTCCCGTTGGACGGGCGACCCGTTAGAACGGGTGAGCGGTTCCAACGGGTGAGCGGTTCCAACGGGTGAGCGGTTTTTATGTCCTGCGGTGATAGGTTCCTCATGGACCACCCACTCACTCGTTAAAAAGTGCCCTTTTTCGCCTCTCTGAACGATCTGCTCGAGGTAGCCGTGTTTTTTCAGTTCCGTGACGTAGATCTTCGTCTTGCGTTCAGACCATCCCAAAAGGTAGGCGAGACCGCTGACGCTGAAGCTCCAGTCGTTTGAGCATGAGAGCATAAAGCAAAGAAGTCGGAACGCTTCAGAGCTGAGACTAAGATCACGGAGCACGTCGTTCGTCAGGACCGTGAAGTTGTCCTCGTGTTCGGATCTCTCGATCATGTTTTAGCCCTCCGCCTTTTTCTTCTTCTGTTCCTGGATCTTCTTGATGAGCGCACGCCCTGCAGCCGGTTCGATCTGGCTGATGTCATCGATCTTGAAATAATCGAGTAACTTCTCGAGGTTCTCGCCAGAGTAGCGCTGCGAGAGGAAGAGAAGCTCTTCTTCTGTCAGGGGCGGGACTTCCTTCGACTCTTCCTTTTTAGGCTCCGCCTTCTTTGCCGGTGCCTTTTTAGGCTGTGCCTTCGGAGGCTCTGGCGTGCCCTCTGCGTCGTCAGGAAGGTCTTCCCCTGCGTAGATATATAAACCGAGCCCGTGACGTGCTACGGCCTTCGTGAGGCTGCGCTGGATCGCCTTGTTGACGTCGTAGGATGTGACCTGATTGAGCGGGAGGCTCTTGTTCTTAAAGTCCATGATGGGGAGCTCTTCGATGTGCTCGATGCCGAGGACCGTGACGCCAGTCTTGACCCAGCAAGTCCTTCCGTCCGTGTGGTAGTTCCACCCGTCCGCGTTCTCGTAGATCGTGAAGGTCGCCTCCGGGTACTTCTTTTTCAGTTCTCCCCAGGCATAGGGCCATGATAAATAGCTCAGCCCGTTCTTTTTCTCGACCTTGTCGTTGACGTTTATCTTGTTGAGTTCCTCGAAGTAGTTCGGGATATCGTTGCCGTGTTGATCTTTCATGTGTTGCCTCCCGTGCTGATGTTGATGAATGCGACGAGCTCGCGGACTTTGTCATAAGGCTCCATAATGTTGAAGGGTTCGGGGTCGTCATCTATGAAGATATGCGTCCCTTCCTCTTTTAGTTGATACTCTCCGTCATCATCGTGGGGCGCAAAAACGTCAGGGATGAAACGCTTGTGTATGTGAGCGACCTTTGTCGAGTTGATGAGAACAGGCTGATCGGTGCCGATTTTGTGAAGTTCTATAAACATGTCTTGCCTCCTTTATGGTATGTCCCACGGATCAGTCGGATCATAGGGGACCGTCTTGTTGTTCCTTCCGTAGAGCCCCGCGAGTGCGTTGATGATCGCGATGCGCTCCTCCTGGCTCTCCACGCCTTCCGTCAGCGTCTTCAGGTCTTCCTTGAACTGGTTCCGCCTGACCTCGAAGGTGTCAGCGACTTCCTTCTTCTCACAGGCTGTGAGTCTTTGCTTTTCCATTTCCCAGTTCAAGATCGGAGGCTCGAACTTGTACTTTGTGACGTTTCCGTACTGTTCGACGATGACCTTGTCGTTCTTCTCAATGGAGTCGATCGTTTTATTTGCCTTTTGGTTCTTTTCCAAAGCCTTCTCGATCGTGATGACCTTCTGGGGCGGGAAGTCGTAGGATCCAGCCGTGCGCCTGACCTGTTCCAAAATAGCGGGGTACTTCTTCCCCTCGATCTGAAGGTAGCGCGTCGTCTCTCTGGTGTCGTCGTTTCCTGCTTTGCCCTGCTGGAGCTTGAAGCAAGGGGCGAGCATCTTCGTGTCCTTCGGGTCTCCGAACTTGATCGCCCCGCCCTTGCCGATGTAGACGCTGATGTACTCCGTGGACGTGAAACGCTTCCAGGTCTCATGCCTGAAGGTGATATAAATGCGGTCACGCTTGCCGATCGAGCAAGTGAAGTCTTTGTCGCTGTGATGCCTCAGCTTGTCATATATGCTTAATTGAGCCATTTTGAACCTTCCTTTCTTTATCTGATGCGGAGAGAGTCGCTTTTCTCGAGGTGTGCGATGCCCTGGAGCTCCGGGATCTCGAAGCTCTCCTTGAGTTCTTCGAGCATGAGCTTTTTGTTGATCTGAGGCTCTTGAGGGATGAGATACTTCTCGGGGATGTTCTCGAGATACTGCTCGTCAAGGACGACCTTCGGAGGGTTCTGTTGGATGGAGCACGTGAAGGATCCGGCTGGGATCTTCTTCTCGCCTGCGGTCTCCATCGCTCTCTTCATCGCTTCCTTCGCTCTGTCGACGGTGTTCTCCATCGTCTTCCTGCGTGTAGCGAGTCTCTTCTCTTCTTCCTTAAGTCCTGCGATGTCGCTCTCTAAGTTCTTGATGAACTTGCAATAACCCTCTAACTTCGCAGCGAGGTCTTCCGTCGCAACGTCGAACGCTCCAGCGAGAGCTTCGTCGTCCAGAAGACCGTCTTCCATGAGTTGCCAAAGGGTCTCAAATTCCTGTGTTAATTCGTAAATACTGGCCATGTTTGAACCTCCATAAAATTACATTTTTGCGCCCCTGAAGATAACGACCATCGACGGGAACGGGGCAGAGTTCCTTGAGTCTCCAAACCGCAGGCGCCCCTTGATGAAGCGGACCTCTGAGCGGTTGAGAATATAGTCGTGGAAGTATTTCGTGTCTGTTCTTGCGGGGATGAGTAAAACGACGAGCGTGTTGTCCTGGTGTCCTTCGTAGTATGCCTTCTCGACCCACTTGCCAATCTGTGAGTATGGAGGATTGCAGAAGACTCGGCACCCCCCCATTTTTGGGACAGTCCGTCGTCTTCTTTTGTGAAGTAGCGCGGGGTCTTGTGGTTTTCCTCAGTAGCGCAGGGATCAAGGTCGAAGCCGAACTCGTTGTTCAGTTCGTCGAAGATGCTCTGCGGGGTCGCCCACTCGTCGGACTTGCTCGAAAACATTAAATCGCGGTTCATGTGGTCCCCCTTAATGATTGAAGCCTTTGCTGTGGATATACTCAACGAGTTCGTGATATTCTTCGGACTTGAGGACGTGGAGCGCTGCGAAGGTGACGCCATAGATCAAGCTCTGGTTTCGTTCGCGCTGTTCGATCTCGCTGATCCTGTCGGCTTTGTTCCAGTAGCCCGCAGCTCTGTCGATGCACTCGCGGAACTTTTCAAACGTCTCGGTGTGCTTCTTTTCCATAATCAAAAACCTCCGACCTGGATCTCGTCGTTCTTTTTCCTGTTGTCAATGATCTCAATGACTTCGTGCTTTGATTTCTTGCGGAGCGCTTCGTTCTCAAGCTTGAGCTTGTGGTTCTTTTCCTGCAGGTCGCGGATGTTGTCCGTGTCGATGCAGAGCTCAACGATCACACCGAAAAGGAACCCGACCGCAGCCGCTCCCAAAATGTAGATAATGGTTAAACCGTTCATGGAAAACCTTCCTTTCTTCTGCTGTAAATTGATGTTCTTCGAACTCGACGCTATACACGTCAGTCCAGTGACTTCCAAAGGCGCTCATTTCTTCGTAACTCGGCATAAATAAGTCGATCCACGGCCCTGATATGAGCCCCGTGTCTTCTGCGACGTAGACTTTCCCGTCAATGAGAAATAACTCGCCATAGCGGTGATAATCTGTCGCTATCCCGCACGTGCTCGGCTCGTACCATTCAGCCTCACGGTGGCAAGTCGTGCCGGTCGATGTGATCCAGCCCTTCGGGAAGTTGTCGGTCCCGTCTTCATAAACTCGATAACCGCACTCTTCGGGGCAGTAGGCTGTTATGTAGTGTTGCCCGATGTAGCTCGTCTCCATCGTCTTGTAACTTGCTCCGACGTTTTGCCAGATGTTCCGAAGTTCTGACTCCTTCAGGATCGCGGGGTTCGGTTCCTTCTTTTCCCTTGTCTTCCCTTCACTTCCCGGTAGTTCCTGCACTTCGGTCTCTTCTGTGATAACCTCTGGAGCTTCTTCCTTCTGTCTGGGTTCAATGTGGGTGATCCCCGTGATGATCGCGGCTGCAGCTATGAACAAAAGCGCGTTGACTGTCTTGATGAGCTTCTCTTCGTTCATGCGATCCGTTCCTCAAACAAGTCGGTCCTGTTCTTAGCCTGGGCGAGCATCGCCTTCTCCCGTTCCGTGAAGCCTTCCTTCAGCGCCTTCTTGACGTAGCTCGGCGAGCGGTTGATCGTGTCAGCTATTTCCTGAACGGATCCAAAAGCCTGATAGATGCGCGGGAACCTTGCGCCCGGTCTCGTTGTCTTCATTTCTTCGCCCCCTTTGGTTCCATTTGTGTAACCCTCGGAACAAAAAAATAAGAGTCGATCTCGTCGTTTGGGATCTCCAAAACTCTGATCGCCTTCGTGAGCGAGGAACCTCGCCAGTCTCGGCCGTCTTTCAGGTATCTGCAGACCGTCGACCGTGACACGCCTATCGCCTGAGCAAAGGCTTTTTGAGTGCCGAACCTCTCAACGATCCGAGCTTCTAACTTGTCCGTCTGGTATGCCATTTGTGTGCCTCCCTTCTTTGGTTTTTGTCGGTTCCATTTATGGAACTTCTGACCCTATTGTAGCATTAAGTTCCATTTTTGGAACCCCTAATAATTACATTTTTGCAACCGTCACGAGATTGTAATATAATCGGCTTGAAGGGAAGGTTCAAAACATGGAAGAGATAAAAACAAGATTACAAGAAGCATTAAGTTATAGAGGTTGGACGGCTTCCGACCTTGCAAAAGCGAGCGGGATCGGCAAGGGTCAGATCTCGCGTTATTTACACGGTCAGATAATACCGAAGCAGAGCAAGATCGGAGCGATGGCGAACGCCCTCGGCGTGTCTCCCGCGTGGCTCTTAGGTTATGACGTCAATATGAAGGGCGAAGTCCTGCAGCCGAAGATCGAGCTCTACAAGCTGAACGCAGAGAACCAGACGAGACTGATGGCTTATTATCAGGCGTTACTTGATACGCAGGGGGAAGATCATGGCGACGGCTAAGTGGAACAAACAAAAGAAGCTCTGGATCATCCAGAGCCAGAGCAACGGCGTCAAAAAGTCTTTTTACTCTTCAACGCCCGGAAGAGAAGGCAAGAAGGAAGTCCTCGAGAAGTATGAGGACTGGATCGAGTTCGGAGGGATCCACTCGGTCACGGTCGAGAAATGCGTCGAGCTCTACCTCAAAGACATTGAGGCAAGGCTCGGGAAGCGTGACACATGGACGAGGGTCGAGTCGTATGCCCGCCTTTACGTCCTCCCTGCGCTCGGCAAGGCTAAAATGAATAATTTAACGCTGAGGGACTGGCAAGCCGTCCTAAACGAAGCCAGACCGCAAAAACGGGGGCATGTGAGCCTGAGCCACAAAACGCTCGGGAACCTTCGGGAAGTTTTGACGGGTCTGCACCGCTTCGCATATATCAATTACTACTGCGACGAGTGGCGCGGGTCTTTATATATCCCCCAGGGTCATCAAAAAGGCGAGCGTGAGATCCTGCAGCCTGACGAGATCGCCAGACTCTTCGAACCGTCAGAGCTCTGGTATCATCCGGCCTTTTGCGTGATGCTTCTCTGCGGACTCCGTCCGGGCGAGTGCCTCGGGATCCGTGAGGAAGACATAGGCGGAAGCGTGTTATATATCCGTCGCTCGGTAAATACTCACGGAACCGTGACGGAAGGCAAGAACAAAAACGCGAAGAGAGTGATCCCGCTCCCTCCGATGGCTCAGGCTATCATCAGTGAGACGATAGAACGGAACCACAAGGCGAACTTCGGGACGCCCTGGGTCTTCTGCGGTTATTGTGGCGAGATCGCGAACCAGTGCACGATGCGCAAGCACTGGAACCGCCTCAAAGCGGAGCGTGACCTTGTCGGCTCTCCCTACTCGCTGAGGCACACCTTCGTCTCGATCGTCAGCTCCCAGACGCACCTCGCAGAAGGCACGATCAAGGAGCTCGTCGGTCACTCTCAGAGCATGGATACCTTCGGAACCTACAAGCACGCGGTCAAGGGTGAGCTGGAGAGAGCTGCGGACGTCATCAACCTCACATTTGAACGTCTGAAGGCGGAAGGCAATACTTGACTTTTTACTTGACTTTTGTATTTTCCACGGTGGACAACCGCAAGGGCTCAAAATGAAAAACCGCTCAAAATAGGGCTTTTTTGGGGTTTTCAGTCCACCAGTGGACTTACCTCAACGAGTTCAAGTCCCGTATGCTCCACCAAAAAGAACCGCTCAACCGCAAGGGCTCGAGCGGTTTTCTCATTTTTCCATACTTGACTTTTTACTTGACTTTTTTGCCAAAAATAGAAAAACCCCCAGGCGCTGCGGTGCCCGGGGGTTTTTCCTTTTCCAGTGGAGGCTCTATAGATGAACAGAAGCCTTGCTATGTTATTTGAGCAGAAGGTTCCACATTTCTGCGTCTACCACTCCATTCTCTTCCAGACCGTAGCGGTCTTTGTACTGGTTCACAGCCTGCTCGGTGCTCCAGTCAAAATCACCGTCGAGCGGAAGATCTCCGAAGCCAAACTCGTTGAGCAACGCCTTGAGCGTGTTCACCTGTCCGCCTGTGCTTCCCCGCTTCAGCTCGTTGAGCTTCACGAGGACCGTCTTCTCAGGTTCGGGCTCTGGTGTCGGCTCTGGATCCGGCTCGGGTTCGGGTTTGACGTCAAGGTCGTCATAGTAGTCGAAGAAGGTCGCCTTCGCGCATCCTGCGATGTAAGAGCTTGAAACGTCATACTCGCCATATCTGACCGCGTCGGCTTTGTTGCCTTCTACCGTGTAGATCGTGGTGATGTCTCCGTCGTCGTCATAGTCGAGCCCGATTATGATGCCGACGTGTGACTCGTGACCACGCTCTCCGAAGTATATCACGTCGCCGACATAAGCATCCTCGATGTCGTAATAGTGTCCGATCTCTCTGAAGTAGTTCGCGGCATAAGTGCACCCCGCCGAGTAGTTGTTATATGCAGGCTGTTCTCCGAGGTAGTTCTGCGCGTCGTACTTTTTCGAGTAGTCGTCTTCACTGTCCGAAGCCATAAAGAAGAGCGCGTCGACGAAGATCATGCACCACGCCTGTCCGTTCTTCTGCTGTGGTGCAAAATAACCGACCTGGTCGAGCATCTGCCCGAAAATGGTCCAGTTGTTGCCCTCTTCGTGATAGCCCTCGTCTGCGTACTTCTTCGCGAGCTCGATGACTTTGGTGCGTCTTATGCTTCCCATTTACTTGTCCCCCTTCTGCTTCGCATACTGGATCGAACTGATACCGAGGACCGCGCCCATGAAGGTAGCCACTGCTGCGATGGTCGCGCCGATCGGAACCGTCCACGCTGTGACGTTCCAGATCTGACCGATCGCGAGGACCAGAGTGGCAAGTGCAGGAAGTACCACCGTCGAGATCCATTTGAGCGTGTCATAAGTTTTGGAGTCGTTAAAAATCATATTTTTCCCTCCCTCTTCAGTTGGTCATAAGTGTCTTTGATGTGCTTGTCCGCGTGTTCGGTGTAAGAGTTCTTAAAGTTCGGGTGCGAGTCACAAAAGCGTTGATATGTGTCGCAGTCGTCGAGCTGTTGCCTCCAATACTCCGAAGAGTGGACCATGCCGTTCTTGATCTCATCAGAGAAGCGCAGGATGTGAGTTCTGGCTAAGATCGCAGCGTTCTCGTCGACTGACTCCGCCACCTTGTCGATCTTGTCGTTGAGGTTGTCGAGCTTCTTCTCTATCTCGTTCGACTTGTCCTTCCTGGAGAAGCCGAGCGTAATGAGGAACTGAACGAACGAAAAAACCGCGCCCGAAGCGAGCACGGCAAGGATAACTTCTTTCATAATCACCACCGCCTTTTTATCTCGACCACAAGGCAATCAATAGTCATTTTTTTCATACCTTTTCGCCTCTTTCTCGCATTTGTGGGGGTTATCCTTCCAACTCGGCAATTCTCTTTTCAAGACTGTCAATCTTTGCAACAAGAAAAGCGATATAATCAAGAACCTTGTTTCCTTCTGCGTCCTCTTTTACAAGGTATGGCAAGACCTTTTCAACATCTTGTGCGATATAACCGATATGTTCACTCTCGTCACGGTTTGCGTTTTCTTTCCACTTGAATTTGACCGCCTTGATTGCGGAAACATCGGGCAATTCTTCGTTAATGATGTCTTTCAGTTTTGCGTCTGATGATTGTGTCAAGGTTCCAGCGATTGTCTCATTACCATTCCAATCTAATGTTCTTGCGTTTGACCTGTTGGCATCACTTGAACCTTTGCCGACAATCTCGACATAATTGCCTCGTACGGTTGCCGCGGCTGTGCTTGCGTCTGCGGTATTGTATTCACCGAAAACGTGTTGACTTTTATGGTTGGCGATTGTGCCAAAACCTTCCGCATGACTATAATCTCCGCTTGCTGTTGTATTTCGCCCTTCTGAATGGCTCGCACTTCCACTTGCTGTTGTTGTATATCCTTCTGAATGACAGCCTGTTCCGCTTGCGGTTGTCGAATATCCTTCTGCGTGGCTATAATCTCCGCTTGCTGTTGTTGCCCTGTTTTCTGCGTGGCTAACATTTCCGCTTGCTGTGTTGCCGTATCCAATCGCAACCGAATAATTACCTACTGTGCTACCGCTTGCCCTGTTTATGCTTAATTTGCCCGTACCTGTTGGGTCATTCTTGTCCAATTTCGCACCAAGCGTGGAGCCTACGCTTGCCAAACCCTGACCTGTTGATTGTACTATAAGTATGTTATCGCTTGATGTTGGGGTTACGGTTGGGAAATCTTGTAATCTTGCCATTTAGTTGTCCTCTCTTTCTGTTAAGGCTTCGAGCTTTTCCTCGAGCGCTCTGATGCGTTCCTCTTGCTTCTTGATGACGTCCTGCAGGTACGGGATCATTGAGATATAATCAACGCCCGCAGGTCGCTCTTCATTCTCAGGCTGGACGAGGTTCGGAAGGATCTCCGCAACGTCTTCAGCTATGAAGCCGCGCCTGTCGGTTCCCTTCGTTTTGTCCTTGAAGTCAAAACTGACCGCATCGAGTAGTAATATCTTCTCCGCGTCCTCAATAGGTTTGATGTTTTCCTTGATTTTCCTTGACGATGTTTTTACAACGTCGTAACAGGTAATAGTTCCCGCATAACTCGCGTTGCCGTTCTGACCGTAAAGGTATATGTTGGTGTCGCCGTTCGCGTTCTTCAAAGACAAGATGCCCGTGTGTCCCGCGATGTTTATTCTTTCGTTGCCGGAAGAGTTATAAAGGGACAGAACGCCGTCATCGTTACCGCCAACCCACAACAAGCCACGACGGGAACCTGACGAGTTATTAAGGTTGATTTGTGACTTTGCACCCAACCCGCCACAAATGATCGTGCCGTCTGCGTTGATGTTTCCCGTGTTTCCCGCCAATGACAGTCTTGTCGTTCCGCTTGAATTAGCCAAACTAAGAAAACCGCCGTTATTAGTCGCCCACAATGTTCCGACCTGTGTCGTGTCGGTCTTACCAACCGCAACAAGTCCGCCCGCCGTTGCGGGTTGAATAGATGCAAGGACAACGTCGGAGTCGTTGACTATACGCAAAAGGCTTTTTGCGATGAAGTTGGTCGCTTTGACCGAACCCGTGTTTGTTACCTTCAGATTGTCCGCGTCGATGCTCAACGTGTTCGAGTTAAAGGCGATCGTTCCCGACGAGATCGTGACCGAGTGATTATCTGCGGCGAACTTTGTGCGCACTTCTGAATTTCCAACCTTGCCAGCGAGTCCCGTGTCGGTATAGCTGTTCGCGGAAGAAATAGCCGAGTTCTTTGCGTTGTTCGCTTTGGTCGTTGCATCTGAGGCCGCTGCACTGATCGCATCCGCCTCAGCGTTGTCGATAGCCGTGCCGATGTTTGTCGTCTGGCCTCCGATGACGAGAGTCGCAGCGCTCAGGTTGCCCTTGAAGACTGCGTTGCCGTTTGCATCGAGGGTGAACTGCGTAGAGTCGACGAGCAAGGTGTTCGACTTGAACTTGATCGTCCCGCTCTGGATCTCGACCGAGTGCGTATCTGCTGCGAACTTCGTCCTGACCTCAGTGTTCCCGACTTTTGTGGCGAGACCTGTGTCCGTGTACGAGTTAGCTGAAGAGATCGCGCTGTTCTTCGCGTTGTTGGCTTTTGTCGTAGCGTCTGCGGCTGCAGTGCTGACGGCTGAGTTGATCGCGTTGTTCTGTGCTGCGTTTGCCTTGTTGGTCGCGTCCGTAGCGGCTGCGCTAATCGCGTCAGCTTCTGCGTCGTTTATTGCGTCGTCAAGACCAACATACGCACCGCCGATGTAGAGCTCGGCTGCCGTGATCTTTCCGCCGAAGGTAGCGTTCCCGCTCGAGTCAAGAGTGAACTGGCTCGAGTTGACCACGAGGCTGTTCGAGTCGAAGCGGATCTGACCGCTGTCGATAAGGATGGAGCTCGAGCGGTTGCTCATGTCTGTCCCCATCTTCCCGTTGAGTGCCGTGTTCACGGTTGTCGTGTCAGCCTTCAAAAGGATCGCGCTCGCGTTCTGCTGGATGAGGGTGCCCTGAGTCGTGACCGTTCCGCTCAATGAGTTGAAGTCAGTCTGTGACACCTTCGAGCTGATCTGATCCGAGAGAACCTGGAACTCTGACTCGATGGCGTAAGGTTTATAAATAGCCGACTCACCGATGAGCTTGACGTTGTTCGCTGCGATGACGGTGATGTCGTTGCCTGAGTAGTCCTGAATGGTCACATAGCTGTAATCTTGAAGCGGTTCCTCATTTACGACCGCGATGCAGACGCAACGGATGACCGCGCCAAAGTTAGCCGAGTCCCTTGCGACCGTTATGGTCGGGGTGTTTGTTGCCAGCTCCGTGACGCCTGACTCTTTGACCATGTACCACGTGAAAATAGAGTTGTAGAGCGTAGTGACGTCCGTCGATAAGCCCTTGATGAGCTTGCCCGTATAAGTGACGTTTGCGTTCGTTCCGTCGTCATCGTTCTCGAGTGCGAGCCATAAGCCATCGGCTCCAGATGGTCCCTGGATCCTTCCGACGTCTTCCCACGAGTTCGTTGATGTGTTCCAGACGACGAGATCAGTGCCTACGAGGTAGGCATCTCCGGCGGAGCCTGTCGGGTGTGCAGCGATGAGGTCGGCCATCGTGTCGTAATTGCCGAGGATAGCCAGACCACGCCCGTCTGCGCCGTCGGTTCCGTTGTTACCTCTGACGCTCACGCCGTAGCTCGTATTGCTTTGGCCGTTTGCGTATGTATAGACCGTCTTGCTCCAGAGGTAGGGCTGTTGCTCCGTCGGCTGTGTCGGCTGAGTCAGCGGGAATGCTGACGGGATGGACGTGCCCGAGTTCGATAATGCGTAAGAAGTGACGACCGAGGTCTGCACGAGGCTGTCGAGGGTTGTCTCTACGTCCTGACCGTGCAGAGTGATCGAGGGGGCCGTGATGGTCCCGTTGTCGAGGTCGATCTGGAGCTGGTTATTCGTTGAGGCGATCATGCCCGTCCTGACACGGTCGGCGCTCATCGTTCCCGTCGTGACGAAGTCGGCGACGATCTCACCGTTCGCAGTCATAGCGAGCCCGTATGTTCCGTTGTAGCCTGTGCTTGAATAGCCCAGCCCGTTTTTATTAAAACGCCACAATTTTTGAGCTGTGCTTATATTGTTGGTGTCCATGATGAGAAGCTCGTCAGGATAGCCGTCGTTATTGCTGTCATGGATGACGATGAAGCCGCCGAGGTTGCCCGTGATGAGCTTCGTGGCACGTTCGACCGCCTGATCCATCTGGGAGGTCGAAGGCTTCCCTGCGACTTCCTTCTGCTGTGCGACGATAGTGTCGGCGATGTTCGTCCTGGCGTCTCCGAAGGTCGTGCTTGTATAGCGCTCTTCGAGGACGTCCCACTCTGTTTTTATGCACTTAGCTGTCGCAGAGATCCCCAGGGCTTCAAAATAAATATGAACCGTGTCGCAAAGGTCGACACGTTCCTGCAGGCTCGAGATCTGAACGAAGTCCAGGTCGATCGAGTCCGTCGGGTTTGTTAAGTTGTTCTTGTTGACATAGTTGGTGGCAAGGTTAGCGAGCTGTGTGAGGATAGGCGTGGCGCTCTCTTCGTTGACGTCGCTCGAGAAGTCGATCGCGAGATCACGGGGAACGTCAAGCGTGAGACCTGTCAAGACCTTCGCGCCGACTGTCTTGTTTCCGTCCTGGTCGATGTAGTACGGAACGACGCCCGTGCAGAGGTTCTCCATGTTCAGCTCTTGCGAAAGGTTCGTGAGGTTCTTGCCGTAGCGGATCTCGACACCTCTGTCGGATCCACGCGCCTGCTTCAGTGTTGCCGTGTAGTTGTCATACTTCCACTCACCGCCGTAAATATCCAAAAGGCTCCCCGCTTTACCTCCGAACCATGAGCGGACGCTCGAAGGCTCTGACACCGAGAAATTAGCTGTAACGCTCTTGTCGGTCGTAATGGTAAAATTACCCGCCTTTGTCTGGAGAAGCGCACAGGCGGCCACACACGAGCCAGCGGAGCCCTCTGTGATGAGTTTCCCGCTCAGGTCGTAGCTGATATGCTGACCGTAGCATGTGAAGCGGTGGTCGATGACCTTGCCGACCTTATAGATGCGGAAGAGCTGAGGGTCGTCCGTGAAGTTCGGCTTTGCCTTGATGATAGAGTTGACCTGGATGTCGGAAGCGTGAACGCCTTCGGCTGCGTACTCCATGACGAGCTCAAAGGCTCCGTTCCTCTCTTCCGTTACTTTGCATGATATACAATCACAGAGAGCGCCCACCCCGTAATTTGTGGGGACCGCGCCCTCTGTTACTGTTGAGTAGAGTATCGGCTTCATGATTGACCTCTTTTTATATAGTGAAATACCTCGGGACGATGGTCACGCTCGAAGGGCTTCCCGTGATCGCCACGGTGTTCGCTCCGGGCGGCATTTTCGGGAAGGATCCCGAGATCGAGCTGTTCTTGTTCTCTGTTGCGAGTCTGTAAGCGTTCATCGTGTCGCAGTCGATGTTGATGTAGTCCGTCACCGACGCGCTGATCGTGTTGCCGCCTAAAGTGATCCCGATCGTCGCCGGGCTTGATACCTCGATATGGATGAGGGGCTTTGATGTGAACTTTGTCGGGTTGTTGAGGATGGTGCCGTTCGAGACGGAGACCGCAGTCTTCGCGCTCTTGAGGAAGCGCTCGGGCCTGCACATGAACGTGATAGTCGAATGTCCGACCGCCATCATTTGGTTTGTGAAGTTGTTCCCGCCTGAGTAGTAAGCAAGGCGGAAGTAATCGAGCTCAAAAGAGTCCTCAAGTTCCTGATAGCCTGGTTTAGAGTTTAGCCAGGCTGTGAAGTCAGCGATGCGCTCGGGCAAGGTGCCGGAGACAGGTGTCCCGCCAGAGTCCTCTTCGGTCTGCTCTGCGATCCATACCTCATACGCACGCTCAACGTCTTCAAAAGCGTCCTGCTGGAAGATGATCGAGCCGTTCCTTCCGGGCACGCTGTAAACTGTCTGTTTTCTTATTGGTTTATCAAAGGCGGGAGCTGCGGAGACTACCATGCCAAAGTTCTCCGAGCTCTCACCGCCCCACTTTATCAAGCCCTGCTTGTTAAAGCCGTTGAGATAATTAGGCATAGACTGCCCCCTTTCTGCGCGTCAGGTTCTCGAGCTTCTCAGCTATGACCTCGGCCAGAGCATTGACGTCCTGACCTTCTGCGCCGTAGACGTTAATGACGACGGACTTCCCGCCGACCGCCTGTTGCATCATTTCCATGAGTTTGTTAGTGCCGATGATGAGCTCGCTTCCTGCTTCACCGCCGCCTAAAAGTTTCCCGTTAGCAGCGCCGAAAATCGTCGGATCATCGAGGAAGTAGGGCTCGTTCATAGCTTTGCGATACCACTCGACCGTAACGCTCGGGATCTTCGGAGGCGTAGCAAAAAGATCGAGCGAGCCTGATACCTTCAAGTGCGGGAGCTTCAGCTTCGGAAGGCTCCACTGGAAGTTGAAGAGGTTCTTGACGTAGTCGATGGATGTCTTCACGACGTTCTTGACTTTGTCGAAGATGCTCGTAAACTTGCTCTTTATGTTCTCAAGGATGTTTGTGACCTTTGTCTTGATAGTCTCGAAGCCGTTGCTGAAGAAGTTCTTGACGCTGTTGATCGTTTCGGTGACTTTGTTCTTCACGTTCGTCCCGAAGTTGACTATCTTCTGAACGATGGAAGTGAGCCACTCGCTGACCTTCTGGATGTTGTCCGTCTTGAATGTTCCGAACTCTGTGCCGATGCGCAGGAAGATCTCCCAGAGCGATTTTATGATCTGCGGGATGGCTTTGATGAGTGCAGCGCAGACGGCGATAATGATCTGGAGAACGGCCTTCAGGACGGTCGCGATGTTAGAGGGACTCATGAGCTCAGCGCTGACCTGTCCTATAATGTCGATGAGAGCCGGAAGCAAGACCGGCAAGGCTGTGCTGATACTGTCAGCCAGAGCGCTTATAATAGCCATGACACCTGCGACGAGCTCCTGGACGTTGTTGCCTGAAGCGAGCCACGTGACGAGGTCCATCGTGAGCTGTGTGAGGCTCTGGATGATGATAGGGAGACACTCGAAAAC
>JAEIGA010004700.1_pt1 | contig 21083 bp, 25 predicted proteins | sample 9270691 | NCBI WGS metagenome assembly JAEIGA01 (sample SAMN17057246, study PRJNA624740) | gut metagenome | biome: biome; isolation source: fecal sample | host: Bos grunniens | place: China: Xizang | collected 2019 | reverse complement strand
GGCAAGGAGTTCTATTTGGCACATGGCGATGGGTTGGGTGATAAGGACTGGAAATTCAAACTGCTCCGTTCCATGTTTCATAGCAAGACCTTGCAAATGCTATTCTCTACTATCCATCCTCGTTGGAGCATGGATTTCGGTATGGAATGGGCCAAGCATAGCCGTTTGAAACGAAAGGATGGCAAGGAACCCGAATATATGGGTGAAAAGGAAGAACCGCTGGTGCTTTATACGAAGGAATATTTAAAGCAATATCCCCATATCAATTATTTCATTTACGGCCATCGGCACATCATGCTCGACCTCATGTTAAGCCATACTTCACGGATGCTTATATTGGGGGATTGGATACATGAATTTTCGTATGCCGTATTTGATGGAGAGAATATGTTCTTGGAACAATATATAGAAGGAGAAAGCCAACTGTAAAAGTTGGCTTTCTTTTTTATTAACGGAAATCGACTAAGATACGGAATACTTTTCCCGGAGCTGCAGCCCATTCCTCCATGGCTTCCTTTGCCTTTTCGGGAACAGCAATATTGCTGATAAACTTACTATATGGAAAATCTCTTCCTTTCAGATATCGGATAACAGCACGGAAATCTTCGGGCAAAGCATTACGAGAGCCGCGGATGCAAAGTTCTTTCTGTACGAAGAGTTTGGTTTGGAATGCCACCTCAGATTTGGCATAACCAATGAATACTACCCGTCCGGTAAAAGCCACTTCATTGATGGCCATGTTATAGGTTATGGGGCTACCTACTGCTTCAATCACTACATCCACACCGAAACCTTCGGTTATCTCCTGTAAGCGTTCGTGTACATTTTCCTTCATGGAATTGATAACGTAAGCTGCACCCACTTCCTTGGCCAACGCTAATTTTTCATCGTCCAAGTCAACAGCAATGACAGTAGCACCTCTCAAAGCGGCACGAACAATGGCACCCATACCTACCATACCACAACCAATAACCATTACAGTATCAATGTCTGTTACCATACCATTGCTCACCGCATGGAAACCTACACTCATTGGTTCAATCAGTGCACAATCACGCGGACTGATACCTGTTGCCGGAATAATCTTTTCCCAAGGCAAAACAAGATACTCTGCCATAGCCCCGTTTCGCTGCACACCCAATGTTTCGTTGTGTTCACAAGCATTATAACGACGATTACGGCAAGAAGCACATTTACCACAATTAGTATAAGGATTTACAGTTACAATCATACCTGGAGTAAGAGTTGCAGGTACCCCTTCACCCACTTCCTCAATGACTGCACCTATTTCATGTCCCGGAATAACCGGCATTTTTACCATAGGGTTCTTGCCCAAGAAAGTATTGAGGTCGGAACCACAAAAACCTACATAGTGAATCTTCACCAATACTTCACCAGCCTTAACAACCGGCTTGGCAGTTTCGACAACCTGCATTTCATTGATTGCCGGAATTTGAATTGCTTTCATGTATTTTCTTTTTTTATTCAGACATATTCTTTATATACGGAAGTTCCACCAAGTCCTTGAATCCATAGAAAATTTCAGCGTTCTTGCCCAAGAACATCGCCTTTTCTTCTTCCGTAAGTTCTTTGCTCTTGCATACAAAGTCGTACGACATGCGATAAGTGATGGCAGTTATGGTGCGCGGATAATCGCTTCCCCACATCAGTTTGTCCATACCTGCGATGTCGGCTGCTTCCTTAATGGCACGAACGGCACCATGGAACGGATAGAACTCATCATTGAACAACCAAGTGATACCTCCCGATTCGATCCTTACATTCTTGTGGCGTGCCAACTTGATTTGTTCTTCCCATCCTTTGCGGGTTACCATACCAAAATGTCCGACGGCTATTTTCAGGTTCGGACATTCCTGAATAATTTCTTCCATCTCACCCACTTGCAAATCGCCATCCGCCAAATCAATGGAAAGAATGGCATTCTGTTCTTCCATCAAGTGGAACATCTGCATCATCTCGTCATTTGTCAGCATAATGCGTCCTTCCTTCAACAGCAAACGTTGTGCAGGAATCTTAATGGCACGGAAACCATTTTCCAGCAAATCCTTGGCATGAGGAAGGAAACCCGGTTTACGGAACTCACACATACCACAAACCAAGAAGCGGTTGGGATAACGTTGGGCTACCTCGGTCAAGTATTCATTTTGAATACCATCGATGAACTCCTGTGTAATGACGGCCGCCGATACCTGCGCATAATCCATATTCGAAAGGAACACTTCTGCACTGTTTACTCCATCCACCATGAAAGGAGGAACCATCTGCCGCACCTCACCCATAAAGAGTGAGCGTCCGTTCTCCATGGTACGAATAGGCAAACCATCAACTACGGTATCCTGTTTCAACCATAAATGGGCATGTGCATCGATAATCTTATAATCCATAACCATTTATTTAGGAATTAGCCCAGCTCACACGCTTTTGGTCACCAATGATATCCTGTACCTCCTGTACCAATTGCCAATCGATGGGTTCTTCGGCATATTCAATGTTCTTGATTACATTTTGCGGATTGGCCGAACTGAACAGGGTAGTAGCGATACGTGGATTGCTTACCGAGTATTGGATCGCAAGTTTTTCAATTGGATAGTTCTTTGATAGACAGTGTTGTACAGCCTTTTGGCAAGCCTCTACCAAGGGTTGAGGAGCCGGATGCCAGGCGGGTACACCGCGTTGCGACAACAACCCCATAGAAAGCGGTGATGCGTTGATGACACCAATACCCCGTTCTTCAAAGAAATCCAGGAAGTCGTTCAGTTTGTCATCGCACAGGCAGTAATGACAGAAGCTCAATACAGATTCTACGGTACCGGCCGGAGAATGTTCAATGACCCACTTCAAGTTTTCCAACTGAAGGTCGGTGATACCTACATGTCCCACCACTCCTTTCTCGCGCAAAGCTACCAATGCAGGAAGGGTTTCGTTTACTACCTGATTCATATCAGAAAATTCCACATCGTGTACGTTGATGATATCTATGTAATCGATGTTCAATCGCTCCATACTTTCGTATACACTTTCCGTAGCACGCTTCCCAGAATAATCCCAAGTATTCACTCCATCTTTCCCATAGCGTCCCACCTTGGTAGAAAGGATATACTTGTCGCGTGGAATCTCCTTCAGCGCCTTACCCAATACGGTTTCTGCCTTATAGTGTCCGTAGTAAGGCGATACATCGATGAAGTTCATCCCTTTCTCGATGGCAGTAAATACTGCTTCAATCCCTTCGGTTTCGCGAATGCTGTGAAATACACCCCCTAATGACGATGCACCGAAACTCAGGTTGGAAACCTTCAATCCCGTTTTTCCTATTTCATAATAATTCATAGTGATATGTATTGAAATTTATATTCCTGTTTTATAAAAAGACGTTTCAAGCAGGTATCTGTACCCGTTTCATCGCATCCTCTCCGCCTTATCAATATAGAGCGTACCATCCAGATGATCAATCTCATGTTGGAAGATGACAGCGGTAAATCCCTTGATTGTATCCCGATGCAAAGTATAGTCGGACAAATCATTGTATTCCACCACTACCCAAGCACTCCGAGGTACTTCGCCTCTTTCACCGGGAACGGAAAGGCAGCCTTCCCAACCATTCTTCTTCTCGTCGGACAAATAGGCCAAACGCGGATTAGCATAGAATTCAAAAGGGGTACCTTCCTTATCCATGCGCTGTACAGCCACCAACTGCCGGCTGATACCCACCTGAGGAGCGGCTATACCCACACCCTCATTTTCCGGGTCGGTCACGGTAAGGAGCATCCGTTGCTTCAGCTGTTGAAAAACAGGCGAAGCGATATCCCGCTTTGTCAGCGGCTGGCTTTTCCGACGCAAGAAAAGAGAGTCCGTTTCATTGTCTACCGTCCACAATCTCATTTTCGTATCCGGACTTTCGGCTATCAAGGCTTCTTCTTCAGCAGTCCATGTAGGTTTCAACGTACACATACTCAAACTAACAGTAATCAAGGAGAGTGTGCAACCTTGCACAACAGTTCTCCAAAGGTTTATCTTCTTCATGATTATGCCAATATACTTTCTGCCAAAGCTTCCATTGCCGGCATATCGGCTTGCTTCATACGAGCACGGATGGTTACCATAGGCTGTACTATTTCAATATCTTTCATTTTTTCGAGCATCTCTGTCATGATGCGGCCGGCGCATGGAGCCCATGAACCGTTTTCAATGATACCCACTCTACGCTTCTGATAATTCTTCAGTTGCAAGTGATGCAGAAAGTCATACATCGGTGGGAATACATTGGCATCGTATGACGAAGCCGCTACAATCAATTTACTCATACGGAAAGCATCTTCCACCGCTTCTGCCATATCATCCCGGCTCAAATCAGCAATGGATACTTTCGATGCCCCTTTAGCAAGCAGCATTTCCTTCATCTTGCGGGCAGCCTCGGCCGTACCTCCATGAATGGATGCATAGGCTATGAATACCCCTTCGGTTTCCACTTCATATTTGCTCCATGTGTCATAAAGACCGATATAATATGCTAAATTCTCCTTCAAAACAGGACCGTGAAGCGGACAAATACATGCCACATCAAGCATAGCCAACTTTTTGAGCAATGCCTGCACTTGCATGCCATACTTGCCACAAATATTGAAATAATACCGACGGGCTTCGCAGGCCCATTCTTCTTCGTGAGCAAGGATACCGAATTTACCGAAGCCATCGGCCGAGAATACCACTTTATCCGTTTGATCGTAAGTCACCATCACTTCGGGCCAATGTACCATAGGCGCCATGAAGAACTGTAAGATGTGTTTACCCAAACTCAACGTTTCTCCTTCCTTCACAGCAATGGTCTTTCCTTCGAAATCCATGCCTTCAAAAAACAAAGGCAGCATCTGGATGGCCTTGGCCGATGCAACAATCTTCACATCCGGATATTTAGCCAAGAAATCGGCAATATTACCGGCATGGTCGGGTTCCATGTGGTGTACTACCAGGTAATCGGGGATACGCCCTTCCAATGCTTCTTCCAGATTGTTCCACCAATCCTCGCTCTTACGACGATCCACCGTATCCATGACGGCTATTTTCTCATCCACAATGAGGTAAGAGTTATAGGATATTCCATTGGGTACAATATATTGACTTTCAAAGAGGTCCAAATCGGCATCATCCACACCGATATATTTGATTGTTTCTGTTATAGTTGGTTTCATATTTATCATTTTTAAATTAGAATGCAAATATCTTATTTTTTTAAGAATCATGCAAAGCTGTACCTGCAAATTCAGAACTTTAAAGATTCATTTTTGTTTCTTTGTAGTAAAGGGCATGAACAAAATAAGAATGAATACGATTAAGGAAATACAGACAAAAGAATTTTCTATATGTATATTTCCTCTCTCCGGCATCAGATAAGAATATGGATACAAGCTTTGTTACTTCTTGTTTCCATCATCGTAATAGGTGCCATAGTAGTGGATTATGGCTTTGTACTCGATGAACGCGAAATGTCCTTCATCCTCCATATTTATCGGTATACCTGGTGGATTTATGTCATTGCCTATTTATTGCAACTTATTTTTCAATGGGAAACCATTACCCGCAAAACTATCTTTATGACGGTATTTTTCGGCATACTTCTCTTCTTTTCTGCTCTACCCAAATTCATTCCCCCTGCAAGCGGATGGATGACGGAGGCATGGGCATTCTTCAGCCATAAAATCTATATGGGAGCATTGTTGGGTTCGTATGCTCTGTTGGAAATATCGAGAGGTGTGGTGAACTTCATTAACAAGAGAACCAACCCAGCTTTGTTGATGACTGTATGTTTGGGTGTTATCATTGCTTTCGGTACTTTGTTGCTTCTGCTGCCCCGATCTACCCATGAGCATATCCGTCTGCCGCTTGTCGATGCACTCTTTGTCTCGACCAGTGCGGTGTGTGTCACGGGATTGTCTACAGTCGACATTCCACAAACTTTTTCAATCGAAGGACAGGTCATCATTGCCATCCTGATACAGATAGGTGGATTGGGTGTGATGACTATCACCAGCTTTTTCGCCATGTTCTTTATGGGAAGTACCGGACTATACAACCAGTTTACCCTGCGCGATATGATCGGTTCAGATACGTTCAGTTCTTTGATATCCACCTTACTTTATATCCTCGGATTCACTTTTGTTATCGAAGCGGTAGGAGCTTTTGCCATTTGGGTGAGCATTCATGCTACGATGGGAATGACCATCGATGAAGAGATCTTCTTCTCCGTATTCCATGCCATATCGGCATTTTGTAATGCAGGCTTCTCCACACTGACAAACAATCTGAACAATCCCGATATACTGACCGGACACAATGGATTCTATCTGATTCTTACTGCATTGATCGTATTGGGAGGTATCGGCTTCCCTATTTTGGTCAACCTCCGTCGGGTGATAACCTACTACTTGGGCAAATTGTGGCTCAACCGTACCCAACGCTATGTACATTTAACTAATATCAATACCAAGTTAGTATTGGTCACTTCAGCAATCCTGATTGTATTAGGAACTGTTTCCATGGCTACATTGGAATGGAACGGTACCTTTGCCGGTATGTCGGCAAGTGAGAAACTGGTACAATCTCTCTTTAATTCTATAGCACCCCGTACAGCCGGATTTAATAGTGTGGATATGACGCATTTCTCGATACTGACAATCCTTATCTATACCGTTTTGATGTGGATTGGTGGCGGGTCGCAATCTACTGCCGGTGGTATTAAAGTAAATACACTTGCTGTAGCTTTTGCCAACTTTGTATCAGTAATCAGAGGGAGAGACCGTGTAACGCTGTTTTATCGTGAACTTTCTCCTATCTCCATTCGTCGTGCATTGGCCAAGGTATTCGGCTCTATTCTGATCATTTTTCTGTTCTTTACGGCATTGGTGGCTTTAGAGCCCGACCTACCGGTCAAAGGCTTGTTTTTCGAAACGGTATCTGCCTATTCCACTGTTGGAGCAAGTCTTAACATCACTCCATTGTTGGGTGATGAAAGCAAAATACTGGTGTCAATATTAATGTTTGTAGGACGTATAGGACTGATAACGATACTGATGAGCCTGGTACAACACGGAGGAAATCCTAAGTACCGGTTTCCCCAAGATGATGTGATTATTAACTGACAATACAATGAAATTATGAAGTATCTGATTATAGGTTTGGGTAATTTCGGCAAAACATTGGCCGAGGAGTTGACCGACAAAGGTCACGAAGTGATTGGTGTGGATGCCAACGAGCATCGGGTAGACGAAGTAAAGGAGCGCATCTCAGTAGCCTACATCATGAATGCCACGGAGCCTCAGGTACTGAAGGCGCTACCCTTGGACGAAATGGACTGTGCCATCGTGGCGGTAGGTCGGGATATGGAGCACTCCCTGCGTGTAGTAGCCGCCTTAAAAGAGCTGAAAGTACCTCGTATCTATGCCCGCGCCATCGATTCGGTACACATGTCCATCCTCCGTGGCATGAATATCCAGAAAATCTTCATGCCCGAATGCTATGCCGCCCGCCTCTTTGCCGGAAAGTTGTCGGAAAAGGTTTCGGGAGATATGGTGTGAGGAAGAAAATCATTTCCTATGTCCCGGACCTTCGGGAAACCATCCTTTCTTTACACGCTCCTTTTGGTGTATCAACTCCAGGATGCTCCAAAAAGACGAGAATGCCGTAACACCAAGGATCGTAGATGCAACAAGGCTTTCTACGAAAACAGATAACGTACCGAATGCGATACCTGCAACAAGGAATATCCACCAGCACTTGGTTCCCCAATAATATTCGGCTTTGATGACGATAGGATGGAATATCCCAATAATTAAAAAGGTGGCAAGACCTACTATGATTCCAGTAAAATTCATAAACTTATTATTTGCCAACAAAGATAAAAAAAATATAGTAACCAAATGATAGACTTTTGTATCTGTTTAGTATCATTCAAATCTTTTCGCTATCTTTGCGAGGTATGAAGCAAAGAATCATTATATTCCTGCTGATGGGTATGCTTGCGCTGAACGGTTGGGCGCAGGAAGATACATTGCGCATTACCCGCGACAGCTTGCAGATGAGATCTCAGGGTGAGGCACTTGTTTCCCCTATAGAGAGTTCGGTCCATGAACGGGTGGATGTTCCTTTTTCGTCTTCTCTTCCATCTGATTCTTCTTCTCTCCGTCTGAATCTTACCAGACCGTCGCTGATCATTCCTTACACCACCAACCCATCGCCTTTGTTCAAGGGAGACTATAGTACAAGCGGTATCTTATTGCCTCATCGGAATGGTGCTTTGGTAGGAACCGGAAGCCAGACCAGTATACCAGGTATCGGACGTAGTAACGATGCTTCATTAATGTACATACATTCCCTTGGTTCCCAATGGAGTTTCTCTGTAGGACTGGATGCCAATAAAATGCACATGAACCACTTTACAGGACAAGCATTCGGTGCATCAGGTACCTTGACTTATCAGGCAACCAATCGTTTGGCATTTAATGTATTCGGTGGATACAATTCAGGATATGTGTCTGGTAGGCAGAGTTACCGGTACGGAGGAACCGTTGCTTGGGACATAACCGAGCGTTTCGGCATGGAGATGGGTGTACAGCGTTATTACAATCCGTTGCGTGGAGGATGGGAAACCGTACCCATCGCCGTTCCTACTTATAAGTTCAACAACGGAGCAAAGGTAGGTTTCGATGTAGGTGGACTACTTTACCAAATTTTCCACAGTGCTTCGTTCAACAGTTCGGTAAAGAGCGGGAAACGTCCCAATCCTACCATTGCCCCCCAAGGACCACGGATTGAAATACGGTGATCAGTATTGCTCCACCCAAATCAGTTTAGAAACATCATATCCACGTTTTACCAATCCCTTAAGAATATTTTGCAACGTTTCTTCGGGCAATTGCGGACTACGGCTCATTATCCACAGATACTTGTCGGTACTGCTTCCAATCACTACATATTGGTAGTCCTTGTCTAACTCCAGAATGTAATAGTCGCCATAGAACCAGAGGAAGAACGAAACTTCCAGACGCCCCGGATATTCCTTGGGATGAGGCTGACGGGCCTTGCCCGTAATTTCCTTCGGCTTATCGTTCTTGATACCTTTGTTCACTACCCGAATCTTTCCGTCGGGCTGCATGGAGTACTCGGCTATGACGTGTGTCATCCCTTTTTCGAACCAATGGTTGTAGCGGGCTATCTCGTACCATTTGCCCATATACCTCTGCAAATTGAGTTGCCTTACGGTAGTGGTGTCAATCTCTGTTTGTACATTACCCATACACGAAGTACAAACCAACCATCCCAATAAATTTGCCATCACGAATCGTTTCATAAATGTTTCCGTTTCCTTTACAACACCAAAGGTGTTTTTTTGTTTATGGAAAGTCGGCAGATAGAGAAAACTTCCTATCTTTGCATCACTCTCTAAACAAGGAATGGAAGATGAAGAAAGAAATAGAAAAGATGCGAAACAACGAAATGTATTCCTTTGCCGATGCCGAGGTAGAGGCAAGCATTGTCCGTTCACAGAAACTTTGTGCCCGCTTGCGTACAATGTCCATCCACGATGAAGATTATAGAGCTGTAATGGAGGAACTGATTCCCGGTTTTCCCAAGAGTACCCTGATATGTCCGCCTTTCCATTGCGACCACGGACATGGAATCATTTTAGGCGAGAACGTGTTCATCAATTACAATGCCACCATGCTCGATGGAGGATTTATCCGTATCGGAAAGAATACAAAAGTAGGTCCCAACTGCCAGTTCTATACTCCGAACCATCCCATGAACTACATGGAACGGCGCAAACCGCAGGAAACAGCCTATCCCATCACTATAGGCGAGGATTGCTGGATAGCGGGTGGTGTAGTAATCTGTCCGGGAGTGACCATTGGCAACCGGTGTATCATTGCAGCAGGTAGTGTAGTAACAAAGAATATTCCCGATGATTCGCTGGCAGCAGGATGTCCAGCGGTAATAAAACGAAAGTTGGAAGAGTAATTCAGCTATATGACCATTCTTCTGTTCATATTCTTACTCACCATCATAGCCAGTTTCATCCAGCGCGTAAGCGGATTCGGATTCGGCATCTTCGTAATGATGTTCTTTCCTTTCTTCTTGCCATCGTATGGGGAGTCGGTAATGCTTTCTGGTCTGTTGGCAGGGAGTACAGCCTTGCTGATTGCCAAGGTTGGATTTTATTCCGATGATACAATTCTTTGGTGGACGACAGGATTGATGGGAGGCCTCATCGGTACCTCATTGGGTACCCGTTGTTTCGAGGCAATCAGTAACCACACTCTGAAACGTATTGTTTATGTACTGATGATGATAAGCGGTGCTGTAGCTATTTTTAAATAAAATCCTTCAGAATATCCCATACCGACAGGATGTGACATACTGAACCTGCCAATACAAAGAAATGGAATACGGAATGCATGTATTTCCGTTTGTTGAAGGAATAAAAAAGGGCACCGGTTACATAACAAACACCTTCACCGACAATCCATCCTACAGCATACGGACTCACCGCATTTATCAATGGTTTGAAAGCCACCAATACCACCAATCCCATCAGTACATAACAGATGGTTTCGATATGGCTGTGCTGTTTTAATTTGCGGAAACTCATAATGGTTCCTACAATGGCACAAAGCCATACGAAGATAAACAAGGTCCACCCCCAATAGCCTTGTTCCCTCAAAGCTACCAGGGTAATGGGAGAATAACTGCCGGCAATATGCCAATAGATAGCAGCATGGTCCCACTTGCGCAACTTCTCTTTCCATCGGCTGTAAGGCGAGCAAGCATGATACACGGTTGATGCGATATAGGAACCCAACATTCCCAACAAATAGAGCCATACCCCCCATTGCATCCACACATTTTCATGGTGATAACAATAAAGAAGAAAACAGATGCCTACAATAATTCCTAATAGAATACCTCCGGCATGTGAAAGGTAGTTGGTACGTTCTTCTCCACGGGTATATTTAATGTTCATAATCATCCGTATTAAGATGTGCAAAGTTAAGTAAAATTCGTAAAAACAGAAACGGCCTGCCTTTTTATAGGCAAGCCGTTTCATCATTATCCGAAAATCAAGTTATTTATTCTTCTACCAGTTCGAAATCTTCCTTGGTAACTCCGCAAAGCGGGCAAGCCCAATCATCGGGAATAGCTTCGAATGGAGTTCCGGGTGCGATACCGCTATCCGGGTCACCTACTGCCGGGTCGTAAACCCAATTACATACTGTGCATACATACTTTTTCATATTCTTATCGTTTTTAGGATTATTACTTTTTCTTTATTTTTCTACGACAAAGGTACGTAGAGAATCATAATGCTCCAACAGATAAAATCTATGAGGCCATAAACGGTGTCTATAGCGGCACTACTCTGTTTCTTAATAGTTGTTTTTCTTTACTTCGAAATATGCCTGCGGATGAATACAAGCCGGACACACTTCGGGAGCTTCTGTACCTACATGTACATAACCACAATTGCGGCATTGCCATACGGTTTCCACATCCTTCTTGAATACAGTACCGTTTTCTACATTCTTCAGCAAGGCCAGGTATCTTTCTTCATGTCCCTTTTCGGCAATGGAGATATTACGGTACATGGCGGCGATAGCCGGGAATCCTTCCTGATCGGCCACTTCGGCAAAGTGCGGATAATCGGTAGTCCATTCTTCGTTTTCACCGGCAGCAGCAGCCTTCAGGTTTTCGGCAGTTGTGCTGATGATACCGGCCGGATATGAAGCGGTAATTTCCACCATACCGCCTTCCAGCCATTTGAACATCTTCTTGGCATGTTCCTTTTCCTGATCGGCTGTTTCCTGGAAAATGGCTGCAATCTGTTCGTAGCCTTCCTTCTTTGCTACACTCGCAAAGTATGTATAACGCATTCTTGCTTGTGATTCACCGGCAAATGAAGTCAACAAGTTCTTTTCTGTCTGGGTTCCTTTAATGCTCTTTTCCATAATTGTTCTTATTGGGTTAATAAATCTATTTTTCATTTTAATTACATTACAAAGATAGATGGATTTATCCACTCTGCAAACAAACTCATGCATATTTAACCAACCTAAACACATTATGTTTTTCCGTGCAACGATTTTCTTCTGTAATTATATTATAAAACATAAAAAATAGCTAATTTTGCACCTGTTTTAAAATATCGTATTAGTCAGGTAAAACAAATGAAAGCATTTGAATTCAAACCGAAGCTCTTTACAACCATTCGGAATTATTCTAAAGAGAACTTCATGGCCGACCTCATGGCCGGTGTTATCGTAGGTATTGTAGCGCTTCCCCTTGCCATTGCATTCGGTATCGCATCGGGTGTTTCTCCCGAAAAAGGTATCATTACCGCCATTGTGGCCGGTTTCATCATCTCCTTCCTTGGCGGAAGCAAAGTGCAGATTGGCGGACCTACCGGTGCGTTTATCGTCATCATTTACGGCATTATTCAGGAATATGGTGTCAGCGGGCTTACCGTAGCTACCCTGATGGCCGGTGTACTCCTCATCCTGTTGGGAGTATTCAAGCTGGGAGCCGTCATCAAGTTCATTCCCTATCCCATCATCGTAGGGTTTACGAGCGGTATCGCCCTGACCATCTTCACCACACAGGTTGGCGATGTATTGGGACTGACAGAAACTGTAATCGATGCCAACGGACAGGAAATTCTTGCGCCGCTGAAGACACCGGGCGATTTCATGGGTAAGTGGATAACCTATTTCCACCATCTGGACAGCATCAACTGGTGGAACACCGCAGTGAGTATCCTGAGTATCATCATCATAGCCCTTACACCGAAGTTTTCGAAGAAGATACCCGGTTCATTGGTAGCCATTATCCTGATGACCGTAGCTGTCTGGCTGATGAAGATGTATGGAGGTATAGACTGCATCGATACCATAGGCGACCGCTTCAGTATCAAGGCCGAATTGCCCGATGCCGTAGTGCCCGACTTGAACTGGGAAGCCATCAAGAGCCTGTTTCCCGTAGCTGTCACCATTGCCGTATTGGGAGCCATCGAATCCCTGCTCTCGGCCGCTGTAGCCGATGGTGTGATCAGTGACCGTCACGACTCGAATACCGAACTCATCGCTCAAGGCGTAGCCAATGTGGTAACTCCTATCTTCGGTGGTATACCGGCAACCGGAGCCATTGCACGTACCATGACCAATATCAACAACGGAGGCCGTACCCCAGTAGCCGGTATCATCCATGCTGTAGTGTTGCTGCTCATCCTGTTGTTCCTCATGCCTTTGGCACAGTATATTCCAATGGCTTGTCTGGCAGGTGTATTGGTTATCGTTTCGTATAACATGAGCGAATGGCGCACCTTCAAGGCGTTGATGAAGAACCCTAAATCCGACGTAAGTGTATTGCTCATCACCTTCTTCCTCACTGTTATCTTCGACCTTACCGTAGCCATCGAAATCGGATTGGTTATCGCCTGTGTACTGTTCATGCGTCGTGTCATGGAAACTACCGAAATTTCGGTTATCAAGGACGAAATAGACCCCAACAAGGAATCGGATGTGGAACTGCACGAAGAACATCTTCTGATTCCTGCCGGAGTGGAAGTATACGAAATAAACGGCCCTTACTTCTTCGGTATAGCTACCAAGTTCGAGGAAATGATGTCGAAAATGGGCGACCGTCCCAAAGTGCGTATTGTACGTATGCGTAAGGTGCCTTTCATCGACTCTACCGGTATCCACAACCTGGCCAACCTTTACGAAATGTCGCACAAGGAAGGCATAGAGATTGTACTCTCGGGTGTAAACGAAAAAGTTCACAAAACATTGGCAAAGACCGGTTTCTACAACCTGTTGGGTGAGGAGAACATCTGCCCCAACATCAATGTAGCATTGGAACGTGCCAAGGAAATAGTAAAATAATACCATAAAGAAAGGAAATCCCCAATGGCAAACGATGTGGTAATGACCCCCATGATGAAACAGTTCTATGAACTGAAGGCGAAGCATCCCGATGCGGTGATGCTTTTCCGGTGCGGCGACTTTTACGAGACCTACTCCGAAGACGCTATCATCGCTTCCGAAATTTTGGGCATTACCCTGACCAAACGTGCCAACGGACAGGCCAAGCACATCGAAATGGCGGGATTCCCTTTCCATGCACTCGATACCTATCTGCCTAAATTGGTCAGAGCCGGCAAGCGTGTAGCCATCTGCGACCAGCTGGAAGACCCCAAACTCACCAAGAAATTAGTGAAAAGGGGCATTACCGAATTGGTTACCCCAGGGGTAGCCATCAACGACAATGTGCTGTCTTACAAAGAGAATAACTTCTTGGCGGCCGTACATTTTGGCAAGTCAACGTGCGGAGTGGCCTTTCTCGACATCTCTACAGGCGAATTCCTTACCGCCGAAGGTCCTTTCGACTATATAGACAAGCTTTTGAATAACTTCGCTCCGAAAGAAGTACTTTTCGAACGAGGCAAACGAGGCATGTTCGAAGGTAATTTCGGCAACAAGTTCTTTACTTTCGAACTCGAAGACTGGGTGTTTACAGAGACTTCCTCCCGCGAGAAACTGTTGAAACACTTCGAGACCAAGAACCTGAAAGGATTCGGAGTAGAACACCTTAAGAATGGTATTGTGGCATCGGGAGCCATCCTTCAATACCTGGATATGACACAACATTATCAGATTGGTCATATCACCTCACTCTCGCGTATTGAAGAAGACCGCTATGTGCGACTCGACAAGTTTACCGTCCGCAGCCTCGAACTGATAGGAAGCATGAACGACGGAGGAACCAGTCTGCTGAATGTGATAGACAAGACCATCAGCCCCATGGGAGCCCGTATGCTGAAACGCTGGATTGTCTTCCCGCTGAAAGACGAAAAGCCCATCAACGAGCGATTGAATGTAGTGGAATATTTCTTCCGTGAGCCCGATTTCAAGGATTTCATCGAAGAGAAGCTCCACTTGATAGGCGATCTGGAGCGCATCGTTTCCAAAGCCGCTGTAGGACGTATATCACCTCGCGAGGTGGTACAGCTCAAGGTGGCGCTACAGGCCATTGAACCCATCAAGAATGCTTGTCTGAATGCCGACAACGACAGTCTGTACCGCATAGGCGAACACTTGAATCTGTGCGAAAGTATCCGCGACCGTATCGCCCGCGAAGTGAAGAACGATCCGCCGTTGTTGGTGAACAAAGGAGGCGTAATAGCCGACGGTGTATGTCCCGAATTGGATGAATTGAGACAGATAGCCTATTCGGGTAAGGACTATCTGCTACAGATGCAGCAGCGCGAAAGCGAGCGCACGGAGATTCCTAGCCTCAAGATAGCCTACAACAATGTGTTCGGCTATTACATCGAAGTGCGTAATACGCATAAGGACAAGGTGCCGGCCGATTGGATTCGTAAGCAAACGTTGGTCAACGCCGAGCGCTACATCACTCAGGAACTGAAGGAATACGAAGAGAAGATACTCGGTGCCGAAGAGAAAATCATGGCACTCGAAACCAAGCTGTACAACGACCTGGTCATCTCGTTGGCCGAATACATCCCTGCTATCCAGATCAATGCTACGCAAATAGCCCGATTGGATTGTTTGCTTTCCTTTGCCAATGTAGCGAGAGAAAACAAATACATCCGTCCCATTATTGAAGATAATGATGTGCTCGAAATCCGTCAGGGACGCCATCCGGTCATCGAAAAACAATTGCCGGTAGGAGAGAAGTACATTGCCAACGATGTAATGCTCGATACCGAAAGCCAACAAATCATCATCATTACCGGTCCGAATATGGCCGGTAAGTCGGCCCTGCTCCGCCAGACGGCCCTGATTACTCTGATGGCCCAGATAGGTTGCTTCGTACCCGCCGAAAGTGCACACATCGGTTTGGTAGACAAGATATTCACCCGTGTAGGAGCGAGCGACAACATTTCGGTAGGCGAATCCACTTTCATGGTAGAGATGAACGAAGCCGCCGATATTCTGAACAACCTCTCTCCCCGCAGCCTGGTGCTCTTCGACGAGTTGGGACGCGGTACTTCTACCTACGACGGCATCTCCATTGCCTGGGCCATTGTAGAGCATATACACGAGCATCCCAAGGCCAAGGCGCGTACCCTCTTTGCCACCCACTACCACGAACTGAACGAGATGGAGAAATCGTTCAAGCGCATCAGAAACTACAACGTATCTGTGAAAGAGGTGGACGGCAAGGTTATCTTCCTCCGCAAACTGGAGCGAGGAGGTAGTGAACACTCCTTCGGTATCCATGTAGCCAAATTGGCCGGTATGCCTAAAAGCATTGTAAAACGTGCCAACACCATTTTAGGACAATTGGAATCGGACAATCGTCAGCAAGGGGTATCCAAACCCACCAAGGAGATTGCCGCTACCCGCGACGGTATGCAGCTCAGCTTCTTCCAGTTGGACGACCCCGTGCTCTGCCAGATACGCGATGAAATCCTCAACCTCGATGTAAATAACCTCACTCCGCTCGAAGCACTCAATAAGCTGAACGACATCAAGAAGATTGTGAGAGGGAAATAAACGCTTCCCCCAAAGCATGCAACACCCTGTCATAGGCAGAGGGTGCATATTCCTGCACATAATGCAGCACTTTGCCGTAACAGTGCACCTTCACTTCCTCGCCACGCAGTAGCTTGTAATACGTGGCATCGCCTATGCTTACCTCGGTGCAGAACTGACGCACACTCATTCTCTCAAACTCTTTGCGGGCATCTTCTATCCATTGTCCATTGGACTGTTCTTTTTTTTCATACTCCCTGTTTTTTAAGATTATTTATACCTCTTGTACTTAGACATGACTAAGTACAAAAGTAAATAAATATTGCGTTTATTTGTACGTTTTTATTTTGTTTTAAAATAAAGCAATGACACTACTATGCCTTTTCTCCAGGGGGCACCGGGATACCGTGCCTCAGGAGGCCAGTATGGAGCAGCTGGCTCAAATGATTGCTCATGATGAATCGGTCAGATCCTTTACCGGACTGTGCCGCCATTACCTGAATCAGGGCGACGAAAAACGCGCCGCGGAGTTCAAGTCACGGATTCCATGCTTCAGTGTGGCGGTAACGTTCAAGGGCGGCAAGAGTGAGAAGTGCATCACGGGATGTACTTACCTCAGCTTGGTGGACGTGGACGATCTGGATTCGGCCGAGGATGTTCACCGTTTGTGGCGCATGGCCATGGACGACTCTCATACACTCCTTGCCTATCCCACCGCCTCGGGGAACGGACTGCGCATCATCTTCCCCTACACGCTGGAAGGGACGGATACAGACCTCGACGAACTGTTCCGTACCAACCGCCAACGGGCCAAGAAGGTGTACGCACAGGTCTTTACAAAAGGCAACGAGTACTACCGGAATCTGTTGGGCGTGGAAACCGACACTCAATGCAAGGACTGTACCCGCCTGTCGGGACTGGCCCATTGTGCCGACGTGTACTACAACCCACGCGCCGCACCGCTTGCCATTACCCTGACTCCGGAGGAAAAGGCTGCGAAACGGAGCCGTTACCGCTCTACGATAGCCAGGGCTGCGCCCGTAGTAAAGGGTATCCTGATCAAACGTGGTGTAGAATATATAGAAGGAAACCGCAACAACTACATCTGTCAGGCAGGATACCTGCTGAACCAGTACGGGGTGAAGCTGGACGATGCCGTGGAGTGGGCAGAGGAGGAGTTTGCCGACTACCGGGACAAGCCTTCCGTGGCCGACATCGTCCGTTCGTGCTACCACAAGACCGACGAGCACGGACAAGAGGGACTCCCTCTTAAGGAGGCTGTACCCAAGTATGCCACGGTAAACGAGATAGAGGCCTTCCTTACCGGTGAAGCGGAGTTCCGATACAACGAGATTACCCGCATGAACGAAATCCGCTGGAAAGGGGAGGAGACCTTCCGTTCCATCACCGACCGCGACGAAAGCACGTTGTGGCGGCGCATGAACCGGGGCGAACGGCCCGTGCGGTTCAACGACCTGCGCCTGGTACTCTCGTCGGAGTACGTGCCCTTCTTCTCGCCCTTCAAGGATTACTTCTACCAACTGCCCAAGTGGCAGGAAGGCGATGCCGACTACATCCGCCGGCTGGCCGATACGGTGACGCTGGCCAACAGTTCACCCGAGGCAAGAGCCACCTTCGAACGCTGCCTCAAGAAATGGCTGGTGGCCATGGTGGCGGGTTTCCTGAGCGACCGGGTGAACCACGAAATACCGGTGCTCATCGGTAGGCAGGGCATCTACAAGACCACGTGGTTCCACTATCTGCTTCCACCCGAACTGAGAACGTACTACGTGGCCAAGACCAATACGCGCCGCATGAGCAAGGACGACCGCCTGCTGATGGCGGAGTCGGGACTGATATGCCTGGAGGAAATCGTGACGATGACCGACGAGGAGGTAGACCAGATCAAAGCAGCGGCATCGCTCCCGCAAGTGGTGGAACGGGCGGCCTATGCCCGCAACAAGGAGGTGCGTCCGCATCTGGCTTCGTTCTGCGGTACGGGAAACCACGTTCAGTTCCTTACCGACACGTCGGGTAACCGCCGCTGGCTGCCCTTCGAGGTGACCGACATTCTCAGTCCCTACGACCATCCCATCGACTACACCGGTCTGTATAGCCAGGTGCTGCACCTGTGGCAGAGTGGTTTCGTGTACTGGTTTGATACGGACGAGATTCGTTCGCTGGAACGGCATCTGGAGCAGTTCGAGGCTCCTTCGCTCGAAGAGGAGCTGATACTGAAGCATTACCGCAAGCCAGGCGCTACAGACCATGCCGTGTTCCGAAGCACGGCCGACATTCTGCTCCGTATCAATGCAGGGATGAAGCAGCCGCTAAGTGCCATAAAGGTAGGGCGTTTAATGAAGAAATTGGGGTTCCGGCAAATCAAGAACAACAATAAACGTCTATGGCATACAGTGGAGCTTTCGTTCGACGAAATAGAGCGAAACAAGATTGTTTTGGACATACCGGAACAAGGTAAACTACCAATTTAAATGGTAACGGGACAGATAGGACAGATTTTCGAGTGTTTTCAAAACATTTTATAGCATATACAGTATAAATACAGATAAATACTATCTACACTAAATAAACAATAATACCATAAAATGTTTGAAAAATAGTGTTCAATCTGTCCCTATCTGTCCCGTTAATAAGTCACGGTTCCCCCAACGCCTCCACAATATACTTTACCTGCATGGGAGTGAAACTTTTCGAATGTTCCGTCAGTCCCGAAGCATAAAGGATCTCTACCAGGCGGGGCTGAAGCTCTATCCACTGCATAAGTTTTCGTCGTGCCGCCGAAGTGCTCAAATAAGGGCAGTACAGCTGTGCCAGCTCGCCCTTTCCATAAGTGCGTATCTTGAATTCATCCATCCTTCCGTTGTATTTCATTTGATACAAATTTACTATTTTCTATACACATTATCAAGCATTTACAAGATTTTATCGTGCATAATCGCGCAAGATTATGCAACATTACACACCATCGGCCGGTATCGTGCAGAATCGTGCAGGGCGTGAAACGGATGGCGTATCTTCGCAGTACGGAAAGGGAAAAACAAACCGACCGTTTAGCGGCCGTAAACCGACGGTTTCTTCCCCGTAAACCGACCATTTATTTTATAAACCCCTAAAAATGTAAAGAATTATGGCAAAAGGAACATTAAAGTACAAACTCTATCAGTGGAAAGACAACCGTGACGAAAACTCGGAACCCATGTGGCATGCACGTGCCGCCAAGGGAACTACCATCGAATTCGACGACTTGGTGAAACACATGAGCGAACACAACTCTCCCTACTCGCAGGGAGTCATCAAAGGCGTGCTCACCGACATGCTGGCCTGTGTAAAGGAACTGGTGCTCGACAACAAGTCCGTCCGTCTGGGCGACCTCGGACTGTTCTCCATCGGCATCCGGTCCAAAGGGGCACTCACCAGCAAGGACTGGAAGGTATCGTCGCACTTGCGCGGTGTAACGCTGAACGTACGCAACACCAAAACGTGGAGCAACACCGAACTGCGTAACAGCTGCACCATTGTGGAATACGACGAATACACCGTAGACGACAAGGCGGCCGACACCGAAGGTGGCAATGAAGAAGAACCCGAAACCACAGAGTAACACGGATGAGTCATGCGAAGAATAGACCATATCATCATTCATTGCAGTGCCACACGGGTGGGGCAGGAACTCACACCCGAAGCCCTCGACGAGCTTCACCGCTCGCGGGGCTTCAGCGGCACCGGCTATCACTATTACATCCGCCGTAGCGGAGCGGTACACAATACCCGCCACATCGCCCAGATAGGGGCGCATACCAAGGGGTACAACCACCACAGCATAGGCATCTGCTACGAAGGCGGATTAGATGCCCTGGGAAACCCCACCGATACCCGTACCCCGGAACAGCGCACCGTACTCCGTTTACTGGTGCAGCAGCTCAGGCAGCGGTTTCCCACCGCCAAGGTATGCGGACACCGCGACCTGAGTCCCGACACCAACGGCAACGGCAAGATTGAACCGCACGAATGGCTCAAGCAGTGCCCCTGTTTTGAGGTGGGAACCGAATTGTAAATAAAATTATCAAACCAAAAAGAAAGGAAAATTATGAGTACAGAAAACAACAACGAAACCAAGAAGAAGTCCACCTGGGACTTGATTCTGAAAGTGATCATCGCCGTAGCCTCCGCTTTGGCAGGTGTGCTTGGCGCCAATGCCATGAACCTCTGATGAGGTAGTATTCTTCACCACAGAGTACACGGATGAATACAGGTTATTCGGATCGATGTTTCAACATCAGAGGTATCCGTAAAATCCGTGGAATCTGTGGTGATTCTTTTATCATGCATGGTGCCTATACAAGGAATTATAGCATAACATGTTTTCTGATGGAAAACTTGACTATTCCCATAGCCTGTATATTGACTATGGGCAATTCCATGGGTTCGTGGTTCTGGTTGTAGCTTACCAAAGTAGAGGATGCTACAGGTAATGCAAGTGGCTTTGTCAACGGTGCGAGC
>JAEIGA010004699.1_pt1 | contig 21084 bp, 20 predicted proteins | sample 9270691 | NCBI WGS metagenome assembly JAEIGA01 (sample SAMN17057246, study PRJNA624740) | gut metagenome | biome: biome; isolation source: fecal sample | host: Bos grunniens | place: China: Xizang | collected 2019 | reverse complement strand
GCATAATCACCAAATTCTTCCATTCCAAACTCCCTTACCTTTGAAACACTGATGTCTTTTCCATCAAAATAAAGGTAAGAAACAATGCGTTTTATCCAAACATCTGAAGGAAATGCTTCTTTAAAGTTAAATCCATATAGCAATATGCAGTCTGCAACTTTTGGACCGACTCCAGGAACTTTCAAGATACTTTCAAATGCTTCTTCATATGTCATTTTTGGAATTTCCAAGAGGTCCATTTCAAGTGTAAAAAGTTCTGATGCCTTTCTCATATATGGTGCCCTATAACCTACACCGCATGATTTTAAATTATTTTTACACATGCAAATATCCTCCTCATTTGTTAAGTCAAACTCCTCTTCATCATCTAAAAACACGTTTTGAAGAGTAGAAATCCCTGGAAATGTATAAAAACCATTATAGTTATCTCCCCATTTCTGTTTAATATCTGAAACTGACTTTGTCCAACGTTTTATTGAATTATTGGCCGAACAAATTGAAGAAATAACACATTCAAAAGGGTCTGGAGCTAAAAACAGTCTTAAGCCATTGCAAAAATCTGACATGTCAGCAAGTTCTGAATGATTTGACAGGTACTTATAAAACTCATCCAAATCAAAATCCAAATCATAAATATATCTTAAGCGAGAAACAGCTTCATTTTCACTGACATCGCCAGTGAAATTGAAATCCAGGTAATCGCCGGATTGCTTAACATCAAAAATAGCTAATTTATCATTGACATTGACAACTTCCCTATATGAATCATTAATCTTCTTCCAGGGAGGTTGTGAGGTTTGACCGGAGGATTGGGTTAATTCCAAGTCAATAGGAGATTTGATTATCATAATCTAACAGCTACATTATTTTCTTTCAGGTACTCTTTAACAGTGCCTATTGAATATTGATTAAAATGGAATATGCTGGCCGCAAGAGCTGCTGAAACATCTGTTTTTTCAAATACTTCCAAAATATGTTTTGGCTCTCCAACACCACCGCTAGCAATAACAGGAATATCAACTGCATCATTAATTGTTTTATTTAACTCTATATCATATCCATTTTGAGTTCCGTCCCCATCCATACTTGTTAAAAGTATTTCTCCAGCACCGAGATCCTGGCATTTTTGTGCCCATGCGATTGCATCGATGCCGGTGAACTCACGTCCGCCATAAATACTTGTATCAAACCAGCAGTATCCCCTGTCAGTTTCAATTACTATTTTATCGGGCGCATCATCAGGATGATCGACATATCTTCTTTTTGCATCTATTCCAATTACAACAGCTTGTGAGCCAACGACTTTTGAAGCTTCCGTCAAAAGTTCAGGATTTTTAATGGCTGCAGTATTTGTTGAGCATTTGTCTGCTCCCGCCTTAAGCATTTTGATATAATCATCGACTTTTCTTAGTCCTCCACCTACACAAATTGGCATGAACACGTTTTCTGTTAATCTATCAATAACATCCGCCATTGTAGCTCTTCTTTCATGTGATGCTGTGATATCTAAAACTACAACTTCATCTGCACCCTCTTCGTAGTAGCGTGTTGCAAGGTCGACTGGATTGCCAGCATATTTAATCTGTTTAAATTCAACACCTTTGACAACTCTACCTTCCGGCACTTGCAAATCACAATCAAGACAAGGAATAATTCTTTTAGTTAACATAATAATCAAATATAAAAAAAGTAGTATTGTTTTTTAAAAAACAATAAATTTAAGCGGAATATCTTAAAACAAAACATAATATTGCAATAATAATTGTAGCAATTATAATATGCTCAGGAGCGAGTTTTGGACCAAGACTTTCTTCATCAAAATATCTTACTAAACCTGCACCAGTCTGAGGCATAGAAATTTTATCATTTTTTTTCGCCATAATAATCTCCCATGATAATTCATTTAATAAAAAATAACATTTAATATTTTTATATTCATCCTATATAAACTTTAAATTTTCTCCTTTTTAATTACTTTAATATCACTTATTCTAGTATCAGGGTACTGTCCATCCTCATCTTTTTCAACAGCTTTGACCATATCCCATACAGTAAGTAATGCGACACTTACTCCAGTGATAGCTTCCATTTCAACGCCAGTTTTGCCCAATGTATTAACAGCGCAAGTAGCAATGATTTCGTCTTCTTTAACTTCAAAATCAAGTTCAATACCTGTCAAGGCTAGAGGATGGCAAAGCGGGATTATTGAAGAAGTATTTTTAACGGCTTGAATTCCTGCAATTTGAGCTGTTGTTAAAACATTTCCTTTTTTAATTTCTTCATTTTGAATTAAATTAATAGTATTTTTATCTAAAAAAATGCTGCCGCTAGCAATGGCTCTTCTTTTTTGATCAGGTTTTCCCCCAACTTCAACCATGTGCACTCCACTTTCAGTTAAATGTGTAAATTCATCTGCCATATTATCTACTTCTCACTTACTTCTATTACGTCCAATTGTTCACAAATCGCATTTACTCCCAATATCTCGCCGACATTAGGATGGCTTCGTCCTTCATCACCGGAAATTAATTCTTTTATGTACAATCCTCCTTCAGTTTTAATGCGCATATTGAATGTTTTATCATCAATTATATCATATGATAACTCTATAACACGCTTAATACGTACTTTGTCAGCACGACGTCTTAAAACTCTCAAAGGAGTTTGCTGGTGGATTTCATTTAATTTAGTTAATTCTTCTAATTTGTCTTTATCAAATGCATTGTCGCATTTAACAAGAGCATCATAAACTTTATAAGTGTCAGGAGAGGACTGTTTGATTTCGGCCTTTCTTCTCCTTTCACAGATATGTAAATTATGATAAGAAGTTTTACCTTCATTTATTTTATTAATTTCTTCTTCTAACTTAGCCAAATCAAGTTTTCTAATTTTTGGCTCTTTAATTTCTAAAACAAATGGCCTTCCTAAACCTAACATCAAAACATCAATGTCTTCACGACCAGCACCATGGAATTTAGCTTCCCTACCCTTAGTCACTTTTAAAAAAGGCTCGGAAATCAATTCTTCAACTGACTCAGGGTATTGTTTTCCTGTGAAATTGCAATTTTCACATCCTCGACCTTTACATTTAGTGCATGGCCATTTAGTTTGAGGAATTCCACGTTTTAATTTATTGTATTTGCCTTCGATATACAATGGATTAATTTGAATTCTAACAACAGGTTCATCCAATAAATCTATGCTGAAAACAATGTCTTGACTTTCAAATTCGGCTTCTTTGTCATACCTTTCCCAAATTCCAAGGCCGATTAACCTATTAACTTCTTTTTTAATGGTTTCGACAGTTAAATCAAATTTTTCAGATAATTCCTCATCCCTCATTTGAATATCTTTGCTGATTTTTGAACCTACTAAAAATGTATCAAATTCTATTTCCAGTTCATTGATTTTATTATCTATCTTTTTATATAGCTCATCATCAAGCTTATCAAAAAGATTATCGCAGATTACACAATCAACATCATCAAGATTTATTTTCAACTCTTCACAAACCTTATCGGCTCTTTCGATATTATTGCTGCCTTCAATTGTTTTAGATAGCTTTCGGCCAAGACAATTTTTACAGATTTTGCCATCAGTTTCATCTAAAATTTGTTTTGCTAATATCATATTATCTATTCATGAATTGTCCCATCATACGGTTCATTGCGCCGCCGCCTAAACGATTGCCACGTCTTCCCATTCCTTTCATAGCTTTTTTGGTGTTATTATAATATTTTAAAAGTTCTCTAACTTCACTTTCATCAACACCTGATCCGCGAGCTATTCTTTGAATACGTGACTGTTTTATAATTTTAGGATTTAACTTTTCTTCTTCAGTCATTGAAGACATCATGATTTTATAAGTGTCAATTTTATCTTCAGTCATCTTAGAAGCTTCTTTTGGAATTTTATTTCCCATACCCGGAATCATATTTAAGACTTGTTGCATAGGACCCATTTTATTCATCATTTCAAACTGATTTTCCATGTCCTTTAATGAAAATTTACCGGACATCATATTTTTCATGGTCTGTTCGGCAATGTCTTCATCAATATTTTCTTCAGCCTTTTCAATAAGACTTTGAATATCACCCATACCGAGCAGTCTGGAAATGAATCTTTGAGGGTCGAAAACTTCAAAGTCATCGATTCTCTCACCTGTACCGATGAACTTGATTGGAGCGCCAGTTTCTGCAACTGCAGACAGTGCACCCCCACCCTTTGCTGAACCGTCTAATTTTGTAATAATTATTGAACCGATGTCTGTTGCCTGTGAGAACGCTTTTGCTTGTTCACCAGCTTGTTGACCGATTGTTCCATCAATGACCAAAATAGCTTCGTTTGGTTCAATAATGTTGTCCAACATATCCATTTCAGCAATTAAATCAGCTTCTTCTTTATGCCTACCCGCTGTATCGAAGATAATGACTTTTCTGTTTTTGAATTCCTGTAAACCTTTTCTAGCTAAATCAAGAGCATCCTTATTTTCAGGATCCCCATACAAAGGAACATCCATTTCTTCAGTTAATTGTCTTAATTGTTCATAAGCAGCAGGCCTCCATGTGTCAGTACAAACAACAGCCGGATTGAAACCTTTTTTCTGCAAATATCTGCATAATTTACCGATTGTGGTTGTTTTACCACTACCCTGCAAACCTAAGAATAAAATTTTATAAGGCCTCTCATTAATGTCCAAGCTTGCCGCTTCTGTGCCTAAAAGATTTACCATTTCTTCATAAATAATTGTAACAACGTGTTCTCTTGGAGTAATACCCTTTGGAGGTTCCTCTTCAAGAGCCCTACTTTCAATTTTTTTGGATAAATCAAGAACTAATTTAATATTAACGTCAGATTGAATTAAAGCACGTTGAATATCTTTTACAACTTCTTTAATAGTTTTTTTATCAATGACGGACATTCCTACTAATTTCTTCATTGTATTAGTAAGATTTTCTCCTAAATTTCCAAGCATTGCCATTTTAATCACTTTAATAATAATTCATATTAGCAAAATTATATAATTGTATTACACTATATTTATATTTATAGTAAGTTTTAAAATTTTTGTGTGAGAGTATGTTAGAAGAAGTAAAAAAATCATTAGAAGCATCCCCGATTGTAAAAAAAGGAGATTACAATTATTTTGTAAATCCTATTAGTGACGGAGTTCCTGCAATGGACCCAAAAATGCTAAGAGAATTAGCATTATCTGTACATAAACATGCAGATTTAGATGTTGATAAAATAGTGGCTGTTGAAGCGATGGGAATACATTTAGCTACTGCATTATCTCTTGCAACCGATGTTCCATTTGTTGTAATCCGTAAAAGACAATATGGCCTTGAAGGAGAACAGCAAGTTTATCAAAAAACCGGTTACGGCTCATCAAACCTATTTATAAACGATTTGCATCCTGGCGAAAAGGTTTTACTCATCGACGACGTTGTGAGCACTGGTGGAACATTGATAGCTTTATTGCATACCTTAAAAGATTTAGGCTTGGAAATTAAATCAGTGGTTGCGGTTATCGAAAAAGGTGACGGTAAAAAATTGGTTGAAGAGGAAACCGGTATCGAAGTATTATCTATTGTAACTTTAGACGTGATTGACGGAAAAGTAGTTATCCAAAAAACAATCGAAGATTAAAATGTCAATGTACAATATGGATTTGGATAAGGTAATCCGTAAAATTAAATCGAAAGATGCTAAAACTGTTGGTCTTCAATTTCCAGAAGGTTTGAAAATACAGGCTGTGAAAATAGCTCGTCAAATTGAAAAAGAAACAGGAGCAACCGTAATAATATCAGGCGATCCCTGTTTTGGAGCATGTGATGTCGGTGACTGGAAAATGAAAGGTTCAGTCGATTTGATTGTGCATTATGGGCACACTCCGCTTCCACTAAAATACGAAGTTCCAACAATATTCATTGAGGCTTTTTCAAAAATCGATATAAAAAAAGATTTGGAAAAATCCTTAGAACACCTTAAAGGATATTCAAGGATTGGACTTGTAACTACAACACAACACTTACATATGTTAAATGAAATTAAAGATTTTCTTGAAGATAACGGCAAAGAAGTTATTCTCGGATCATCACCATCAACCAGAAAGGGACAGGTTTTGGGCTGCAATTTTTCGTCCATTAAAAGTCTTGATGTTGAAATATTCCTATTTATAGGCAGTGGAAATTTCCACCCATTGGGAATTAATCTATTTTCAAATACGCCCGTGCTAGCTTTAGACCCTTATAATTCAGAAATTAGAAGAATGGATGAATATGCTGATAGGATTTTAAGAATAAGATTTGCAAGAATTACAAAAGCAAGCAGCGCAAAAAAATGGGGAGTGCTTGTATCATCCAAAGAAGGGCAATACAGAATGAAGCTTGCAAAAGAAATCAAAAAGACTCTTGAAGACAATGCCATGGAGGCATATATAATTTTAGTTGATAATGTTTCACCAGATGTATTGCTTCCCTACCTTGACTTAGATGCTTTTGTTGTAAGTGCATGCCCTAGAATAGCTATTGATGATTCGCAGATGTATAAGAAACCTCTTTTAACACCACAAGAGTTAGAAATTGTGTTGAAAAAACGAGAATGGGAAAATTACCAATTAGATGAAATTCTATTCCATGAACGTTACAATTAATTTTAAATATTAATATAGATAAAATTATTATATTAAAGAAATTTAATACTAAATCTTTATTTTGGTGATTTTAATATGAGTATGGAAGAAAAACAAATTGTGATGCCTGGAGATAAATTAGGAATTATTGAACAGTATCTCCCAGGGGAAGGTACTTATGATGATAATGGCGAAATTAAATCATCAGTGCTTGGAAATGTTAAAATTAATCAAAAAATGAAGGTTATTTCTGTTGTGTCAGACACTAAACCTGCTCTTTTAGAAGTAGGTGACATTGTATATGGTCAAATTACTGACATCAAACCACAAAGAGCTAATGTAAATATTGAATGTATCAAAGACAATGCAAGACCATTAGCATTACCTTATATGGGTGCTATTCACATCTCTCAAGCTAAAAAGGATTATTTGGAAAAATTATCAGATGCTTTTAGAATAGGAGACATCATTCAAGCAAAAGTTGTAAAAATTACTGGAGATAATGTTGATTTAGGCACTGTAGACGATGATTGTGGAGTCCTAAAAGCAATGTGTACACGTTGTAGAGATTATATGCATACTACACAAAAAGAAAATGAACTTCAATGTAATACATGTAATAAGAGAGAAAGACGTAAAGTGTCTAAAAACTATGTTAATGATTAATTAAGGTTGATAAAATGGAAAATTTTGAAATAGTAGATGAGAAAACTTTAGAATTAACTTTTATTGTAAAGGATGAAAGTCATGGTGTTTGCAATGCACTGAGACATATTTTAATGCAAAACCCTGATGTGGAATATGCTGTTTACAATATTGACCACCCTCTTACTGGAAAACCAGAAATGACTATAAAAACAAAAAGAGGAAAAAGACCAAGAAAGGTATTGAAAAAAGCAGCAGAAGAACTTCAAAAGGAAAGTGCTGAATTTAAAAAACTTATTGATGAAGCTTTATAGCTTCTCTAATTCTTTTTTATAGTGATTTTATGGCAGATTATAAAATCCCTTCTTTAACAACTGATATTTTTATTTTTGATGACAATTTTAATTTTATTTTAATTAAACGAAAAAATGATCCTTATAAAGACTGTTGGGCGCTACCTGGAGGATTTGTCGAATATGGTGAATGCGTAGAAAGTGCTGCTATAAGGGAAGCAAAAGAAGAAACAAGCATTGATGTTGAACTTAAAGATTTAGTCAATGTTTACTCAAAACCGGACAGAGACCCAAGAGGACATACAGTAACAATTGCATATACTGCAAAAGGCGATTTTTCAACTGGAAAAGCAGATGATGATGCCGCTGATATTGGCATTTTTTCACTTGAAAAATTAGATGCAATAAATATTGCTTTTGACCATAGAGAAATAATTAAAGACTGTTTAAATAAAGCTAAAAATGATTAATAATGCTATATATTTAAATAAGTTAAAAAAAAAATTATTAAATATATTAATCAAACAATTAAATTTAATAGAGGAGAGTTGAATGGAATTTTGTCCTGAATGTGGAGCTATGATGCTTCCAAATAATGGGATTTTAAAATGTAATAGTTGTGGATACTCTGATGAATCATCTGACAATTCAGAGTACACAGTTTCAGGAAAACGCGAAACAAAAGAAACCGTTACAAATTTAGGAGAAGATGTGGACGTTGGTCCAGTTACAACTGAAACCTGCCCTAAATGTGGAAATGAAAGAGCGACCTATAAATTATTACAAACTCGTAGTGCAGACGAAGCTCCTACCCGTATATTTACATGCACAAAATGTAAACACACTTGGAGAGCATATGACTGAGGGTTTTATATGAAGGATTCTAAAGAAAAAGAACATAGAATTTCTGATTTGAGAGATATGATAGATACTATCAAAGAAGATCCTAATAGTCCTAGTTATGCAGATATTGAAGAAGATAGTGAATTAATTGACTATCTTAACGAAGATAAAGTTAATTTTAATGAAATGGAAATAAATGATGAATTTATTTATAATCCTAATGATGATGAAAAAAGGTCCCCAGTCAATTTAGATGACACCAACATTAACGAAAAATATATCATCAAAACTCCAAAAGAAGAAGATGCCGAAAATAGAAGCAAAAATGAAGAACCTGAAGACATAATAGGGGATGTGAGCGAAAATTTTGATTCAATCCTTAATGCAAAAATTGGTAGAACACCTATTCTAGCAATTCTAAGCACAATTTTAGGATTATTATTAGTTTTAATTTCAGCATTTATTTTCCAATCTCGTAGCGATAGAGTAATAGATAATGTTGTTTCAGGGGAAACAAACTTTATATCTGTTATCGTATTAGCAATAGGTGTACTATTATTAATTTATGGATTTTATAAAATATTTGGCATTAAAAACCCGATTGGTGGAATTACGGATAGCATTAATTCTATTGACAGGAGTAATGAAAAGAAAAATGTTAAGGATATGAAGGATGATGCAACCGAAATGGTTATTCCGAAAAGTAATATACCTCTCGACAAAGATTCTTACAAAATCGGAGAATTTAACCTTAAAGAATTAAAAAATAAACTTAAAAAACAACCTGATTCTAAAAAACCGACACCAATCACCGAAGATATTGATAAAATCCCCCCAGCAAAAGAAAAAGAAGAAAGTAAAAAAGGGTTAACCCCTGAGGAGATTGAAGATATCGAATATGAACAAACAAAACTTGATTCTGAAACAATTGATGAAATTTTTGCTGAAGTAGAAGATATTGATGAAATGCCTATTATTTCTATTGACTCTGAAGATAAAAAAGAATAGAAATAATATTTTTTATATTTTGGGCCTGTAGTCTAGTCAGGAATGACACAGGACTTCGGATCCTGAGGTCGGGGGTTCAAATCCCTCCAGGTCCGCTATTTTTTAATCCTTACAACTGCCTCTTTGAAAAAATCAGGAATTAGAGACCTGTACATAGGGCTTTTAAACAGCATGTTAATATCGCTATCAATAATGTAAGTGTAGCATGAGTCATCTTCCGCTCTCATTCCACGACCATATGCCTGCATTAAAGTCATTACAGTTTTATAGGCATACCATTTTTTATCCCTTTTCATTCTCATGTTAACCTGCTTATCACCAAGATACGGGAAAGGTATTTTGTAAATCACTTGGAACCTGCATTTATCATACGGCAAATCTACCCCCTCACTCATTGAAGGGGAAACCAAAACAAGTGGATTTTCATCTTTTTCAAAGAAATCCAGTATTTGTTCCCTATTTCTTGGAGAATGGGAAATCAATCTTGAATTATATAGATTATTTGTAATATATTGCTGGCATTTGTAGCTGTGGGTATGTATTAAGCCCTTATCTCCTTCATGCTTTTTTAAAATCTCCTGCAGAATAGGAATTGTCTTTGGAGCTGTGTTTTTGATTCTGTTTGCAGACATTTTTCCAGCCAGATTAAGAATGATTGGTCTTTTTTCCTTTGTAAATGGACTATCGACTTTAATATGATAAACCTCATTAGGATTTAGGCCTAACCATTGGGAAAACATCTTATGGGACAATATGGTTGCACTCATAAATATAACAACATCCCCATATTTCAATAAATTATCTTTTGCATAATGATGCACTCTTAACGGTTTGAATGTGACACCCACATCCTCATCAGTATCAATAACCCAATTTCTAGGCTCCTTATCCAAATTCTCCTTAAGAGTCTTTAATCTATAAATTGTTGATCTTATCCTATCAGCCTTATTTTTGCTTACATCTTTCAAATCAATGTCTTCATAAGCATCCCTAATTGCATCAACTTCCATTTTCCAGTCTTCAAGTTCACCGTCTTTTAAAGTTTCTGGTGAAATTCTTTTATTGATGTCCTTTTCAAGAGTTCTATTATACAGAGTGACTTCCATTGTAGCCATCAATTTGTTTTCAATATTATGAGCTTCGTCCAAAATCAATAATGAACGGGTCCCGAAATGCTTTACATAATTGAGCTCAACAATTGCATAATCATAATTCATCAAGGTTATAGGTGAGTTTACTGCATTGGCTTTCTGGTTCCAATAATGACAATGGTTACCTGATTGATAGAATACGAATCCACCATAAGAGTCTTCAAAGGCCAGTTCAGCATCTAATGTTGGATTTTTTGCAACGCCATATGGGCAGAAAAATTTGCTTGAGGCAGGTGTTGTTTTACAAGCCCCAATATCGCAGCTGGACTCCAGGTTATCATGCAGACAAGCGAAATTATTTCTTCCTTTAACCAGCGGGAATTCAAATTCATTTGAGTATTGTGACTGCAGTTGTTTTGTCATTGTTAAAATATATGCGGATTCATACATCTTAGCAAGAGTTGTGGCTATTGCAGACTTGCCTGTACCGGTACCCGCTTCAAGAATGATATACTTATATCCTTTTTTAATTGCATCATTGATATCTTGAATGATATCCAACTGGCCGGTTCTAGGCTCTTCGAATGGGAAATTTTCTATAATATCTTCATCAATATGAGGATATATCTCTTTTAGATATGCTGCAGTTCCCTCATCCTGTTTGTGGTCATCAACTGAATAAACATCAGGAATCTCATCATCCAAAATAGATGAACTTCTAGGCTTAGAAAAACTAAATAGATTAGTTGGACCTTTAGACTCTTTTTTAGGGTACTTTCCACAAGTACAATTACTTTTTAACATTCCACAATTTGGACAAAACATTGAATTTGACATTAAAAATATATTAGATGAGTATAATATAAATAAATGATAGGAAGAGCATTTGAAAAATAATTATTAAAATGAAAAATTCTAAAGAAAAGTGATTATATGGCTGAAAAAGGAAAATTATATGGAATTGGTGTTGGACCTGGAGATACAGAATTGCTTACTCTAAAAGCTGCTAGAATTTTAGAGACCGTGCCGGTGATATTCTCACCAAAATCCTCCAAAGAAAAAGACAGTATTGCATTATCCATCGTTAAACCGATTCTTGAAAAAAGAGAAGACTATAATAGATTAATGATTGTTGCACCAATTTTTCCAATGATTGAAGATAAAAGCGAACTTGAAAAAATATGGGACAGCGCTTCTGAAATGATTGCACAATACCTTGATAGCGGAAGAGACGTTGCTTTCGTCACACTTGGAGACACTTCTGTATTCAGTACCTATTCTTATGTTCAAAAAAGATTAATTGATGAGTATGAAATTGAAACCATACCTGGAATTACCTCATTTACTGCCTGTGCAGCCGCTAAAAATAAGGCCCTAGTTGAACAAAACCAAATTTTAACTATCGTTCCTAAAATTGACGATAGGTTAGAACAAGTTTTAGAATACAGCGATTCCATTGTGCTTATGAAAGCATCAAGAAATACTGATGAACTTGAAGCTACAATTGATGAAAAAGACAGAAAAAAAGAAATATATTCCGTGCAGAACTGCACACGTGAAGACGAAAAAATAATTGAAGGATTTTCAACTGAAAAACCTTACCTTACAACCACTATAATACAATTTGAAGATGATTAGAAAGCTTTGATGTTTTGAGGTTCAATCTCAAACACACACCTTTCATCACCCATGGTATAGCATTGTGTTTCAATGACACTTACAGGCAAATTGAAGAATTCTGTAAACAATCCTTCAAAAATTCCAGAATCTAAAAAACAAGCGGGCTTACCTGTTTTCGGAAGCAATTCGCATTCAAAACAGTCATAGGTTGTGATTTTAATAATCTGACCTATTTTATAGGTTAATCTTCCAAGCCCTTTCCTTTGCCAAAATGCTACAAGATTTTCCATGAACACATCCAAATCATCATCATACAATTCATTGAAAATTGATTTACCAATGCTGTTTCCAGTTGACTGCAAAATAGGATCTATATTAATGCCTTCCTGGATAAGCATTGCTTTTAAAGTGTGGAACAATAATGTAGAAAACTCAGCGTCCTCTTCAACAATGTGTTTTATCAAATAATCGGACTGGGTTTCCTCAATTTGTTTAGGCTCAGTTATATTTACAGAACCTATGTATTTAGAGTTTAGATAGAAGATTTTTTTCCTGTTGTCGACTGGATGGAGTCTATATGAAATAATACCCTTTTCCCTTAAACTTTTTAAATGTACAGAAACAGTTGATTTTGATTTTCCAGTATTGCTAACAATTTCATCAAACTCCATATCCCTATCCCTAAGCATTTCTAGAATTGTAAGTTTTACTGGACTTTTAACAACGTTCACTCCGATGTTGTCATTCATGTTAGAAAAAATCTGTATTGGTTTTTGTTCACTCATTAAAATCCCCATCCTATATACTATGATTGATATTAATTAGTTAATAAATATATCTATAAATTAAAAATTGTTCAAATCAATAATATTTTGAAAAAATTATGAACAGTTTTGAATAAATAAAAAAGAAAAAAATACGAACTGTTCGTTTTAAAACAAAATAACTATTTATATAATAATAAATCATCACCACGGAAACTATAAAAAAAGTAATTTTGCAGAAATTATAAAATCTTTGAAACTCATTCAAAACCTATATTTTTGAACAAAGTTCTTGCATTTTCCGTAGTTATTTCTATAACTTTATCTTCTTCCATATCCAATTCTTCTGCTATTTTCCCTATTATATACTTTAAGTTTAGTGATGTATTCTTTTCTCCCCTTTTTTCTTCCGGAGTCAAATACGGCGAATCTGTTTCTACAAGCATATGACTAATATCTATAGATTTTACCATTTTTCTTATTTTTTTATTGTTAGTGTGGGTAATCGGTCCGGCTATTCCTATATAGAAGCCCAATTTAATAAATTCCTGTGCCATTTCGGCTGATCCCTGATAGCAATGCATGGACCCCACCAAATCATGTTTCTTTAATATGTCAAGGGTATCCTGCATTGATTTTCTGGAATGCACTATTACAGGCATATTATGCTTTTGTGCAAGATTTAACATCTTTTCAAACAATTCCTTCTGTTTATCCTTATTGTCTTTTGTATGGTAATAGTCAAGGCCTATCTCACCCACTGCAACTACATTATCATTGCTAAGCTGCTTATCCAATAGAGAAATGTCATCATCAGTTATTTCATCTGCAAAAGAATGAAAATATCCCAAAGCAGCATGGACATTTTCATGTTTGCTTGACAATTCCAATATTTCCTTATTGCTTAAAGGATCCGTGCCATTCAATATCATATGTATATCATTTTTTGCAGCCTCTTTTATTATTTCATCTGCATTTTCCATTTCACTATTGTAAATGTGGCAATGTGTATCTATTATCATGAAAAATCCTCATTTATTATAAAAATTCTTTTTGCATAAGTTTTTATTGTTTCAATTAGTATATAATTAATTAAACTACATTAAATTTTTTGGTGAATGGATATGGATGAGAATTTTTCAAGAACAGAAATGTTGATTGGAAATGACGGAATGAAAAAATTGAATGACGCTAAAGTTGCCGTTTTTGGCCTTGGTGGTGTTGGTTCCTTTGTCTGTGAAGGACTTGCCAGAGGTGGAATAGGCAACTTTATTTTAGTGGACCATGACAAGATAGATGAAAGCAATATCAACAGACAATTGATTGCGACAGTGGATACTATCGGTGAAAATAAAGTCGATTTGATGAAGGAAAGAATCCTAAAAATCAATCCGAATGCTAATGTCGAAGTCTATAAGGAATTTTATATGGCTGATTCACAAAGCGATATCATTACCGAAGACCTGACATATGTCGTCGACTGTGTGGATACGATAATGGCCAAGATTGCAATTGTCTGCAATTGCGATGAGATTGACGTTCCGGTTATCTCATCAATGGGAACCGGGAACAAATTAGACCCGACAATGTTTGAAGTAGCCGACATTTATGAGACATCAGTATGCCCTCTTGCCAGAATAATGAAAAAAGATTTAAGAAAGAGGAATATAAAAAAATTGAAAGTAGTCTATTCAAAAGAACATCCGATAAACACCAATGACTGTGATATAAATCGGGACAGGAAATTTAAGGTGAAGGGTAGCATCTCTTTTGTACCGTCCGTTGCAGGATTGATAATTTCGGGTGAAGTAATCAAAGATATTATCAGCAATTGATTTATTTGAACTACTCAACACAGTATTTTGATAAAGCATTTTCCGTAATTCTGACTGCACCTGCACAATGAATGCGAACTACCCTGTTTTTATCATTTTGTGCGACCCACTGTAATTTCTCAATGTAAGGTTTAACGCACAGGGGTTTTCTTTTTCCAACTACTCTAAACATTTCAGGCGATTCTATTCGAACCTTTTCGTTTGAGTCCCCAATCATATCATAATAAATGTCCAATTTTTCACAAAAAAGCTCCGGAGCATTTGTTGCTATATTTTCACAGGCCCATACAAATGCCAGCCTGACATTTCCCATTTCATCTTTTCTTGTTTTCATAAGTTTGTTAAAATATGGAATTATCAGCTCTTTGTCTGCTCTTCCAATCCTTCCCAATGCGTTGATTGATCTTTCCCGTAGCTTCGGATAATCGCTTTCCAGATATCCCGCAATTCGTTCAACATGCACATCCACTTGTTGAGGATATCTTAATCCCATTTCACCGAGAATCCATAATGCCTTTGCCTTAACATTAACAGAATAGCCTTCATTTAGTTTTTCCGCAACATCATCAATATTGCATTTCCAACTTTCCTTATTTTTCTGTATTTCTCTTAATTCATTCAGTGTTTCCTTTTCATCTTTTTCAAGCATTATTAAATCCCCTAAATTTGAATTAAGTTATGTCCATGAAATTATTTAAATTATTCCTTTATAAAACATCATTTAAATAAAAAAAATAAAAAGATTTATAAATATTTTTTTATAAAAAATCAATTGTTTAGATGAGCAAAAATAAAAATTACTGTTAAAAATCTTATGCCAAACTTTAATTTTTTGTGTGAAAATATCATTTGTTTTTCTAAAAATTAAATATCACTCTTTCCAGGGGGAATTTTATTTCTAAGAAGAGTTCGCAACACAAACGTAAACACAGATATAAAAAACACAAACATGAACAACACATACATAAACATCCTAGGAATAAAAAGTACAGATATAGGAAAAGAGCGGACAGGGCAATAAAAAGGAGCCCACCATGGAAAGAATACAATTTACATTTAATTATATTAATTCTGGTTATTATTTCAATGACCATTGGAGTCATAGAGATTAAAATAACCGACACAATCAGTTTTTTATTGCTGCCATTGATATATTCATTAGTTATGGGATTGACCCTTTATCTGGCAAAACCTTTTAAATATATAGGGCCTGAGCAATCCAAAGTGGCTGAAGGGGTTATGGTTTTGATTATTGGCGTTTTAATTGCCAAATTAGCCATTTCAAGCGGCCAATCCATTGAAATTATTTTTAAGGTAGGCCCTGCGTTGGTTCTGCAGCTATTTGGTGATTTAGGTACCCTCATAGCATTGCCTGTCGCTTTGCTTTTAGGTTTCAGAAGAGAAGTAATCGGTATGGCAAGTTCCATTTGCCGTGAGCCTAACCTGGGAGTCATCATTGACCGATACGGTTTCAACTCTCCAGAGGCACGAGGAGTTTTGGCCATTTTCGTCATAGGATCAATGATTGGTACTCCCTACATCAGCTTCCTGTCAAGCATAAGCGTTTCACTCATACCGCTGCATCCCTATGCCTATGCAATGGCATCAGGTATAGGAAGTGCAAGCATGAATGCTGCAGCATTGGTTCCATTGGTTCATATGCACCCGGCTATGGCTACCCAAATTGAAGCTTTTGCAGGATGCAGTAACATTCTTTCATTCTGTTTAGGCATCTACATGTGCATGTTCATTTCCCTGCCTATTGCTGAAAAACTGTATGCATGGCTATCTCCAATTATAGGTAAAGGCGATGCCCATATTGATGATGATCAGGCTCTTGATAAAATAAATGATGAAGATGATGACTCTTCAGACGGATTAAGTATAGGCAAGCTCAAAAGATGGGGCGCATTGCTTTTTGCATTTTCACTTATTGTAGCCATAGGAAATGTCATAGGATATCATACTTCAATAGTGGATTCAATCATTGGAATGGCCATTATCTCACTCATCACAATTACAGGTATGGCTCTTGAAAGGGTCTGTCCGGTCCATATCCAATCAATCATTTTTATAAGTATAATCGGTCTGATTGTGTCCATTCCAGGCTTTCCGACTGCCGATTTTGTAGCCCGCTATGTTTCTCAGGTTGAGCTAACTACAATCTGTACAGCATTCCTGGCTTATGTCGGTATTGCAATCGGTAAGGATTGGAACGAATTTAAAAGAATCGGTTGGAAAGGAGTCATCGTTTCCGTGATTGTAATTTCAGGAACTTACCTGTGTTCTGCAACAATTGCGCATTTGACCTTGACTGTAACAGGCATGATCTGAAACTGCCTTTTCCATTTCTTTTTTTAAAATACACAAACAAAACTTGCTTCAGAATTTTCAAGCAATAAAATAATATTTGAACAAATTGACTTCAAAAATTATATATCGCTCTAATAAAAATCCCCACTGATTGGGAAGGATATGCAGGATCCCCTAGGAACTTTGAATATATAATAACCGTAGAGTTAAAAGACAGCAGTGGAAAGACACAAACTTTAAATAATAATTGAATAACTATCCCATTATTAATTAAAAGCGGACATCGCAATTTAAAAAATATGTGAATTTTATCAAACATGAAAATCTACAATAGATTAATTTTAGGATAAGTGCAATATACAATAGAAAATATATATGCTGAATTATCTTACACTTTTACCCTCACAAGCTTATGAAAGTATGTTAAATGTAAGTTTTGAAAAGCTAAACCGCAACATTAATGTTGAAATATTGATTTTATAGCATGTCTGAGTCTAATACACAAAAATTAAAAAAAAGTTCAATAGGGATGGACATTACATCGAATATTTTCATTTAGTTCAGAAATATTGTTCAAAATAGATAATTTTTAATACATTTTTGTTTAACTATTATATATTAGTTAAAACATACCTTAAAACATGAATGATTCAAAATTATTATCAGATGAAAAAGTTAACACAGGTCGTCAAGTTGAACTGGACATTGCCAAAGGATTATCTATCATCTTCATGATTTTTCTTCATACATTTTATGTGGCTAGCGCTTTCAAATCATCTTTTGATCCTAATTTAAATTTTATCTTAATGAATCTTTTAGGAAGGCCTTATGCTGCGGTTATTTTTATGTTTTGTATGGGTGTCGGGATTGTATATTCCAGGCATAGTCAATGGGACGTTATGATAAAAAGAGGTGTGAATCTATTTCTTTTAGGTCTTTTAGTGAATGTATTTGAGTACATTCTTCCTCATTTTGTTGCCCAATCAGTTTTAGGAAATGGGACTCCTTTCCCTATTGCCGGAGGATTATTGCTCTTTTGTATTGATATCTTAGCATTCGCCGGTTTGTCATTTATCTTGATGGGAATCCTAAAAAAATTCGAAATTTCAAATAAACAGTTAATTGTGATTGCATTTGTAATGTCTATACTGGGAAGCCTGCTAAGAGGTATCGATTTTGGCTCTCCTTATATAAACTTATTCTTCGCCCACTTCATTGGAAGTGCCGGCGGATTTACAGCTTTCCCACTATTTAATTGGTTTATTTTCCCAGTTGCAGGATATGTTTGGGGACAGTACTTTATAAGGGCCAAGGATAAAAATGAGTTCTTTAAATTCTGGCCAAGATTGCTGATTGTAGTTTTAATTTACTTTGTTGTATCCTCAGTCCTCTGGGAAGGCGTTCTATCAAAAGATGTCCACTTTTACTACTTCATAAACACTTTAGATGCGCTGTTCTGCATAATTAACTGTCATGCTGTAATCGGACTATGCTATTGGATGTCCAAGCACATGCCAGATTCAATTATTAAAGTATTTACAACATTAAGCAGCAACATTAACGCAATTTATATTGCACAGTGGTTCCTAATACCCCTACTAATCATCGATTATCACTCCAGGGGTATAGTGTTTAATGATTTAACGGCTTCCATTTTTTCAATATTCATAATTATCTTAGCTACCCTGATTGCATTGGGATATAAAAAGTTAAGAACATCAAAATCATAGAGGCGTAAAAATGAATTTAAAATCAAAATGGCTTGTATTTATCCTTATCATATGCATTTTATTCAGCATCACGGCAGTTTCGGCAAGTGATAATCATACAGAGACAACTTTAAATCAAGATCCTATTTCAAATGAAAAACTGAAAGTAACTGATAAATCCTATGATAATTTTTATGAAGATATAAAAAGTTGTACAGATTCCTTTGATATAGAAAATAATTATAAGTATAATGAAAACGATAACAAAATGGATTTGTCATTCAATCAAACTAATCTAGTAATAAATGGTAATAATCACATAATTGACGGTTCTAACCAGGCAAAAGGATTTATTTTCGTTAACGAAAATGCAAATATCACTATTAACGATTTAACTTTTATAAATTGTAATCAGGCACTATTAGTTTCGGGTAAACTCACTTTAAATAATGTTAATTTCACTAACAATTTTGAGAAAAATTCAGAGTTTAAAGGAATTGTTTCAATAGATTCTGATAGTGATTTAACTTTAAATCATTGTAATTTTGATTCAAATATTAATTCAACCCTTATATTTGCACAATATTCTGATGTGGCAATTTATAATTCAAATTTCTATAACAGTTGGAATAGCGAATCCCCTATTGTTGTTAATAGGAACGAACTGGTTATAGAAAATTCAAAATTTGAAAATTTAAGCTCAAGATATGGGGGAGCAATGAATTTCAAAGGAGATTATTTGTACATTAAAAATTCAACATTTAGAAATCTGCACGCTGATTTAACTGGAGGTGCGATTCTTGGAAAATTATTCACCGTTCCTATGGATTCAACAAATCCAAGTGCTGGGATACGACCATTTAAAGATTGGGTCATTGAGAATTGCGAATTTATGAATGTTTCATCAATTCATAATGGTGGTGCAATTTACTTTGACTTTGATTCAGGAACTGACAGCACGACAACCACTTTGCATATTTCTAATTGTGATTTTTCAGACATTTCTTCAGGTTATGGTGGAATTATAGCAGACCAAGGGGGAATTTTAGATATTTCAAACTCTAATTTTACAAATTCCCAAGCCAATTATCTTGGCGGAGCAATTTATACTTCCTGGGCTAATTTAACCCTTACCAACTGCAATATAATAAATAATAGCGCCAAATCAAATGCAGGAGCAATTTATTTTGATAAAGGAAAACTAGTCATTGATAAATCCAATTTCATAGATAATACAGTAACTACTTCATCTTCAGGTAAGGAAAGCGTTATTTATGCAAACGATGTTACCGTAAATATCAATAATTCAACCTTTAACAATGGCGGAATAGCTATTTATGCAAACTTCGCAAACGATGACTCCATTATAAAAGATATCATTTCCACTGATTTATTCTTATTGAACAATACCGATTACATAGTCTCTGTTGAAAATAATGGAATAAAACTTAATCTGACCAAAAGTTCAATAGTTGCAGATACATTGCCTGCAAGGTTTGATGCCCGTGACTGGGGATGGGCAAGCCCACTTAAATATCAGGGCGACAATTTGGCTTGTTGGGCATTTGCTACAGCAGGCGCATTGGAAGGTTCACTTCTGAAAGCAACAGGAGTCTTATACAATATCTCTGATGACAATATCCAAAACCTCCAATTAAAATATTACAGTGAAGGAGATACCAGAAACAATATTACTGGATTTGCTTATAGTGGTTTAGGCTATGCATTAAGTTGGTATGGTGTCATAACCGCTCAAGATGATCCTTATGATGAAAGAGGAATGTTTTCAAGTGTTGCACAAACTGAAAACAGGATACATCTACAAGACGCAATGATCATATTTGGCGGAAGAAACGATACAATAGATCTGGTTAAGCAAGCCATATTTAATTACGGCGCTGTATCAATTCAATTCAGCGTTATGGCTTTTGATTATAGTATGACAGATTTCACTGATGATGAACTTCAGCCAGGCCATTTTGTTGCTCTAATCGGATGGGACGATAACTATTCTGCTGAAAACTTTAGGGGAAGTGATGCCATTATGGGTGATGTTCTTCCTAAAGGGGATGGTGCTTGGTTAATAAAAGATTCTGAAAGTCCAACATTAAGAGAATTTGAAGGCACATCTATGGGTGAAGGAGGTTATATGTGGTTGTCTTATTACAATCCTTCATTTTTAGCTAAAGATTTTTATGCAATTATCCCTCAAGCTGCTGCAATAGCATACATATTTGAAAATGACAATGATTACCATGTAAACTACCAAACTGATTTGACTGGCCTTTCCGGTTTTGATGGAGATTACACATATTATTCAAATGAATTT
>JAEIGA010004698.1_pt1 | contig 21086 bp, 17 predicted proteins | sample 9270691 | NCBI WGS metagenome assembly JAEIGA01 (sample SAMN17057246, study PRJNA624740) | gut metagenome | biome: biome; isolation source: fecal sample | host: Bos grunniens | place: China: Xizang | collected 2019 | reverse complement strand
TCTTCCGCCTTGTCAAGGGGTTTCTTAAAAGTTTTTTCAACTTTTTTCTCTACCGCTCGGTCTCCCTCGCGGACAGCTTATATATTCTATCACATCCCTCCCCTTTTGTCAACCCCTTTTTTATCTTTTTTTCGAGTTTGTGTAAATTATCCACTGCAAATCAATCAAAATAAAGTTTTGTGGTGCTTTTATATACAACCCCCTGTTTGTAAACTATTTCCACCCCAAATCAGGCGCCTTGACATTCTTTTCTACATATGATATAATATATGCTGTCCATTTTCGGGCAAATACGCGGTCTTTTGCCGCAGAAAGGAGATATAATTATGATGAATGAAGGCTTCATCCCAACAGTGGGCGACCTTTACGACTGCTCGCATACTATAGCCGCCAATCTCTTCAACCAAAGAGCTTTTCCATGGGAACTACTTGACAGTATCAAGGATTTTATCATCGAACTCGGAAAAAAGCTCGACCCTAACCTGTATGAAGACCGCGGCGACGGCATTTTTGTAGCAAAGGATGCAAAAATCGCACCAACTGCCTACATCGGCGGTCCGTGTATCATTGATTCAGGCGCAGAAATACGCCACTGTGCTTACATACGCGGATCTGCTATTATAGGAAAGAATGCGGTCGTGGGAAACTCCTGCGAGCTGAAAAACTGCATCCTGTTCGACGGCGTACAGGTGCCGCACTTCAACTATGTGGGCGATTCCATTCTGGGATACAAATCTCACATGGGCGCAGGCGCAGTCACGTCCAACGTCAAGAGTGACAAAACGCCGGTTGCCGTTAAATGCAGTGGCACCGTCATTGATACCGGACGAAAGAAGTTCGGCGCAATGCTGGGCGACAACGTGGAAGTCGGTTGCAACAGCGTTCTCTGCCCGGGAACGATAGTAGGTAAAAATTCCAATATTTACCCGCTGTCAAGAGTTCGCGGCGTAGTTCCGCCGGATTCCATCTACAAGGATTCTGACAACATTGTAAAAAAACATTAGTATTTAGAAAGGAAGATAACCCATGGGAAGACTTTTCGGTACTGACGGAGTACGCGGAATTGCCAATGAGGAGCTTACCTGTGAGCGCGCTATGCAAATCGGACGCGCAGCGGCAGAAGTTCTTTCAAGCGGCAGACGTAATCTCCCCACCGTACTGGTCGGTATGGACACAAGACTATCCTCCGAGATGTTAGCCTCTGCTCTTACGGCAGGACTTTGCTCGGTAGGTGCGGATGTTATTGATCTTGGCGTAGTGCCAACCCCAGCCGTAGCTTATCTTATCGGCAAATACAAGGCTCACGCAGGTATCATGATCTCCGCTTCGCACAATCCTTACGATTACAACGGCATCAAAATATTCAACGAAGACGGCTTCAAGCTGGCAGATGAGCTTGAGGAGCGCATCGAATCCATAGTACTCGACGGGACGCCTGCACCAAAGCTTGCGGCATCTCGCAATATCGGTCGAGTAACCCGCGCACAAAACGCTCCCAAGGATTACATTGACCATCTCGTAAGCTCTGTGCACTGCTCTCTTGAAGGCATGAATATCGCCGTTGACTGCGCAAACGGATCGGCAAGCCGTACAGCGGCTATACTTTTTGAGCGTCTCGGTGCAAATGCTGTTATTCTTTCAAGCGATCCCGACGGTGTAAACATTAACGAGAACTGCGGCTCAACTCACCTTGACAATCTAAGAGCCTATGTGACAGAGCACGGCCTTGATGCCGGTATTGCTTATGACGGAGATGCAGACCGCTGTCTTTGTGTTGACAACGAAGGCAATGACGTTGACGGCGACATGATAATGGCAATCCTCGCACTTGATATGAAAGCACGCGGAAAGCTGAACAAAAACACCGTTGTGGGCACCATCATGACCAACTTCGGCTTCTCAAAATTCTGCGAAGCAAACGGAATCCGCTTTGAAGCTACAAAAGTAGGCGACAGATATGTGCTTGAAGAAATGCTGCTTGAAGATTATCATCTGGGCGGTGAGCAGTCCGGACACATCATATTCCGCGACTTTTCCACCACAGGCGACGGTCAGCTTACGTCAATCCAGCTTCTCTCTCAGCTAAAGCGCACCGGAGTAGCACTCAGCGACGCCGCAAAAGCTATGACAAGATTCCCTCAGTTCATTGTGAACATCCGTGTATCTGCCGAAGCAAAATTGGCATTCTATACAGATCACAAGGTCAAGGAAATTCTTGACGAAGCAAAGAAGGCAATGGGAGATACAGGAAGAATCGTAACAAGACCTTCCGGCACCGAGCCGCTTATACGCATAATGACAGAGGGCGAGGATTCCGAGCTTGCAAAGAGCATAGCAGAAGATACTGCCGAGCGTATAAAAAAGCAGCTTGAAAGCTATAAATAATGTAAGGACACACGCCCAAAGCGCCGGGACCGTCAGATGACGGTTGACGAGGAGAAAAATTATCGAAATATTCGGCGGGAATTTTTCCGGCGGACGCCAAACGTCCGTCGTAAGTCCGAGGACAAAAACCGTGGGTAACTGCGGCAGACAAAAGATCGGATAAAACAAAACTCAAAATAAAAATTACGGCAAAGGCCGTATGGGCAGACTGTGCCTATGCGGTACAGTTTGCCTTTTGCACATACGGCTTTTGATTATAGGAGAAAAGCATATGTGTGGTATCATTGGATACATTGGTAAAGATAATTCTGTAAATCATCTTATTGAGGGTCTGCGTGCCCTGGAATATCGCGGATATGACTCTGCGGGTATAGCATTTTTCGACACAAAGCAAAAGCTTAATACGGTGAAAGCCGCAGGCAGACTTGCAAATGTGGAAGCTATGATGCAGATAACCCCGGAATCGCACTGCGGCATCGGTCACACCCGTTGGGCGACCCACGGTGCCCCCGACGATATAAATGCGCACCCCCACGGCACACCCTCTCTGCGCCTTGTTCACAACGGAATAGTTGAAAACTATGCGGCGCTGAAAGAGGAGCTGACCGCTCTCGGATACACATTTGAGAGTGAAACCGACACGGAGGTTGCCGCAAAGCTTCTTGATTACTATTATGTAAAGGAAAAGCTTACGGCACGCGCCGCTATAGAGCGCATGACATCAAGGCTCGTTGGCTCTTGGGCGCTTGGCATACTGTTTGCAGACGATCCGGGAACCGTATGGGCGGCAAGGCAAGGCTCTCCGCTTATAATCGGCAAGGGCGAAAATGAACACTATATCGCTTCCGACATTACGGCAATCCTTAGCCGCACCAGAGACTATTATCAGCTTGACGAGGGTGAGATCGCTAAAGTCACCCGTTCATCGGCTGAAATATGGAAGGATAGCAAGCCGGTAAACAAGGAGCTTAAAGTTGCGCATTGGGATATAGAGGCGGCGGAACGGGGCGGATATCCTCACTTTATGATAAAAGAAATAAATGAGGAGCCCACCGCTATACGCACCACTCTCCACAGCCGTATAAAGGACGGTCTTCCGGACTTTTCGGGCGATGGCTTTGATACGTCTGTTTTAGGTGAGATATCCCGTATGCACATAATCGCCTGCGGTACGGCAATGCACGCCGGACTTGTAGCAAAGGGACTTCTTAACTCTCTCGCAAAGCTCCCCTGTGAGGTTGAGATCGCATCAGAGTTCAGATACAACGATCCCATTGTGGGAAAAGGCGACCTTGTGCTTATCATCTCTCAGTCGGGTGAAACCGCAGACTCCCTTGCGGCACTGAGACTTGCAAAGAAAAAGGGCGCGGCAACACTCGCCATAGTAAACGTCATCGGCTCGTCCATTGCGCGTGAGGCAGATTCTGTTCTCTACACAATGGCAGGACCGGAGATAGCCGTTGCAAGTACAAAGGCTTACTCTGTGCAGACAGCACTCCTTTACCTGTTATCTGTCGAAGCCGGTCTTGTCCGCGGCAGACTTTCCCGCGAGGATGCGGCAAAACGGGTTTCGGAGCTTTACAACCGTGCTCCCGAAGCTGTTGCAGAGATGATCGCACGAGAGAAAGAAATAGAGACCGTTGCAAACAAAATCTCCGGATGTGAGGACCTTTTCTTCATCGGACGAGGTGCTGATTATCATCTCGCGGCAGAAGGCTCACTGAAGCTGAAGGAAATCTCCTACATTCACAGCGAGGCATATGCGGCAGGCGAGCTTAAGCACGGTACTATTTCTCTTGTTACTCCGGGCGTCCCCGTAGTGGCACTTTGTACCGTACCCGATCTCTATGAGAAAATGGTTTCCAACATCCGCGAGACTAAGGCACGCGGAGCTGAGACATTTATGATCTGCGGCGCGGATACCGAGGTTGCCGAGGGCACCGCGGATCACATCATCCGCCTCCCCGAGATATCCCCTGAGCTTGCATTTCTCCCTGAGGTATGCGCACTTCAGTTGTTCGCTTATCATGCGGCGGCGGCAAGGGGATGCGACATCGACAAGCCGAGAAATCTTGCAAAATCGGTTACAGTAGAATAAAGCTTTACCAAATAAGGCACAAAAACGGCGCCGTCTTCGTGAAATTCACGCAGACGGCGCTATTTTTCGCAAAAACTCTCATTTCGATCGTCTAAAACAGGCTGTATATCAAAAAAGCAAACCAAAACGGCAAAAATATTGTAAAAAATAACACTTTTCACGGGCGGCAGATTCGTGGTATAATAAAGAGTATGATTGCAAAATGATAAATTTATATTGTAAGGAGAGATCACATTGATCCGAAGCGATTTAAGAAACATAGCAATAATCGCCCACGTTGACCACGGCAAGACCACTCTTGTTGACGAGATGTTAAAGCAGGGCGGTATATTCCGTGAAAATCAGGCTACAGAGGACAGAGTAATGGACTCGGATGCCATCGAAAAAGAGCGCGGTATCACAATTCTCGCAAAGAACACCGCCGCGCATTATAAAGATGTAAAAATCAATATCATCGACACCCCCGGCCACGCGGATTTCGGCGGCGAGGTTGAGCGTATACTTAAAATGGTAAACGGCGTTCTTCTGCTGGTTGACGCGGCAGAGGGTCCCATGCCTCAGACACGTTTTGTGCTTCAGAAAGCACTTGAGCTTAAGCACAAGGTTATCGTTGTGGTAAACAAGGTGGACAAGCCTGACGCACGCATAAACGAAGTCATCGACGAGGTGCTTGAGCTGCTTATCGACCTTGACGCAACCGACGAACAGCTTGATTCTCCCATGGTATTCGCCTGCGGACGTGACGGAACAGCTTCCCTCTCCCCCGAGGAAAGAGGCGAGGATCTGCGCTGTCTCTTTGACACTATTCTCGAATATATCCCTGCCCCCGAGGGCGAGGACGAGGAGCCGCTTCAGATGCTTGTTTCCTCAATCGACTATAACGAATATGTTGGACGTATCGGAATCGGACGTATTGAGCGCGGTGGACTTAAGGTAGGTCAGGAGGTTGCAATTGCGAACTTCCACACAGGCGAAGCGCCCAAGCGCACACGCATCGTTTCTCTCTACCAGATCGACGGTCTCCAGAGAATCCCTGTGGAAACCGCAAAGATGGGCGACATCGTATGCTTCTCAGGCGCAGGTGATGTTACAATCGGCGACACAGTTTGTGCCGTTGACTGCATTGAGCCCCTTGAATTTGTAAAGGTAAGCGAACCGACACTTGAAATGACCTTCTCGGTAAACGACAGCCCCTTTGCAGGACGTGAGGGCAAGTTTGTCACATCCCGTCAGCTCCGCGAGAGACTCTACAAGGAGCTTCTGCGTGACGTTTCGCTCCGCGTATCCGACGGCGAGACCACCGACTGCTTCAAGGTTGCCGGCAGAGGTGAAATGCACCTTTCCATCCTTATTGAAAATATGCGCCGCGAGGGATATGAGCTTACCTGCTCCATGCCGCGCGTGCTTTACAAGGAAATAGACGGCCAGCTTTGCGAGCCTATGGAGCGCGTTACAATCGACGTGCCCGAGGGAAGCGAAGGCTCGGTTATAATGAAGCTTGGCGCACGCAAGGGCGACCTGCTCGAAATGAATCTCCACGGAAGCCGTATGAGAATCGAATATGTGATCCCGGCGCGCTGCCTGTTCGGCTACAGAAGCGAATTTCTCACCGACACACGCGGTGAGGGTATCATAAACTCCGTGTTCGACGGCTATCAGCCCTACCGCGGAGATATTACACTTCGCTACACCGGCTCACTTGTTGCAAGCGAGGCAGGCGAAACCACATCCTACGGTCTCTATCAGACCCAGGACAGAGGTCAGATGTTTGTTGGCGTTCAGACCCCCGTTTACGAGGGCATGATCGTTGGTGAATCGCCGAAAATAGGCGATATCGCCCTTAACCCCTGTAAAAAGAAGCATCTTACTTCCATCCGTTCATCGGGTGCTGACGAAGCGCTTATCCTTGTTCCCCACAAGCAAATGAGCCTTGAAGAGGCTATCGAATTCCTTGCCGAGGACGAGCTTATGGAGGTAACACCCAAGTCCATCCGTCTGCGCAAGGCGATACTTGACACCCCCACAAGACTTAAGGCACAGGCAAAGCTGAAAAAGTAATATACGAAAGCTCCTCCGCAAGGATGCGGAGGAGCTTCTCTTTTTGTTTAAAAATTCACCCTTATCGCTTCTGTAACTTTGCCGCTGTCCGTGTCGATGGTAAACATCACTGCATCCGCATCCACAGGACCGTCGGACAGCTCGAATCTCACCGGCATCTTGGTGCGAAGCTTTTCGATAATGATGTCAGCACGCACGCCAAGTACACCGTCGTGAGGGCCTGTCATGCCGAGATCGGTAACATATCCGCTTCCCTTAGGCAAGACCATAGTATCCGCCGTGGGTACATGGGTATGCGTTCCCACAATCACGTTTATCCTGCCGTCAAAATACCGCCCAAGGGCAATTTTTTCACTTGTCGCCTCCGCGTGAATATCAAGAACGGCGAAATCGTACTTCCCCGACTCACGTTCAAGTATGCGCTCAACCGTGTCAAAGGGGCAAGCGAGGGATTCAAGATATATAGTGCCAAGCACGTTGATAACAAGCACTCGCCAACCGTCAATATTCGCAAGCGTGTAACCGCTGCCTGCCGTTCCGGCAGGATAGTTAGCCGGACGAATAAGGGTATCGTTTGAATCAAGATATGCCCTTATTTCCCTCTTTTTGAATATGTGATTGCCGCTTGTAAGTATGTCGCAGCCTGCCGCAATAAGCGTGTCTGCGCTTGCCGGATCAAGACCGTTACCGAGAGCGGCATTTTCCGCGTTGCAGACTACCATGTTTATTTTGTGGTAATTCCTGAAATTCCACAGATTTTCCTTTATGTGCTTCACCGCCGCAGGTCCTACAACATCCCCCACAGCAAGAATTTTAAATGTACCCAAAATTTCCTCCGTTATTCGTAATTTGCCATGATTTTTGATATAGACAACAGGTAGACGTCACCCTGCAAAGCGGGAGGCGAAACGCCTCCCCTACGGACACATCGCAATCAACCATTACCACACACCCAATTACCGCCACCCCAAGCCGCCGGAATGGTGAGGACCCATGCAGGCGGCGCGAGTAGTGCGTTCTAACGATTCGCACCCGCGTTGCCTTAGCGGTATGCTATTCCCATGTATAAAGTTTTTGCGGATGCTTTCAGCACATCGCAAGCGATGTGCTCAAAAAGCGACCGTAACTCTCCTACACGCCCCCTGTTACTGTCCCTTCACCTTGTCCCAATAAGCCCTTGCCGCCTGCTCGACCTTGTTGTCACCGTACTCGTAGTAACGGGCGTTTTTCAGATCATCGGGAAGATATTGCTGCTTAATATAGTGATCGGGATAGTCGTGGGGGTACTTGTAACCAACAAAATTGGGACTGCGAAGATGAGTGGGCACAGCCTGCCCCTTGCCTGCCGCAAGGTCCGCATTTGCCGCCGCCAAAGCCGAATATGCACTACTTGATTTCGGCGCAGTGGCAAGCATCACCGCCGCATTGGCAAGCGGTATGCGACCTTCCGGCAACCCAAGCTCCCTCGCACTGTCAACGCAGGACTTGGTGATAACCGCCGCCATGGGATAGGCAAGCCCGATGTCCTCGCTTGCAATTACCTGAAGCCGCCTGCACACCGAAATAAGATCGCCGCCCTCAAGAAGCTTTGCAAGATAAAATACCGCCGCATCCGGATCCGAGCCGCGTATGGATTTCTGTAAGCAGGACAAAAGATCATAGTGCACATCCCCTGCCCGATCAAAGTTTCCCACAACCTTTGGCGTAAATGAGCGGATAAGCTCCGCGGTGATCTCACCGTCCCCGGACGCCGCAAGATAGAATGCGTTTTCAAGTAAACCTATACTGCGCCGCACATCTCCTGCGGCAGAGCCAGACAATACATCGTATGCCTCGTCGCCGCACCGTACAGCCACACCCTCGTCAGCGTTCAGCCGTTCAAGTGTGCGCACAAGTGCCTTTTTTATGTCAGATGGCGACACCGGCTTAAATTCAAATACCGCAGAGCGGGAAATTATGGCGTTGTATACGTAAAAATAGGGATTCTCCGTAGTCGACGCAATAAGCGTTATTCGCCCGTCCTCCATAAATTCAAGGAGAGATTGCTGCTGTTTTTTATTGAAATACTGTATCTCGTCAAGATAAAGAAGTATTCCGCCGCTTCCGTATATTGTGCCCGTCTCCTCAATGACCTCCTTGACATCCGCAAGGCTTGCGGTGGTGGCGTTGAGACGCCGCAAGGTCATTCCGGAGCGTTCCGCCACAATGTTTGCGGCTGTAGTCTTGCCTGTCCCGGGAGGACCGAAAAATATCATGTTGGTTATATGCCCCGAATCCGTCATGCGGCGTAGCACTCCGTTTTTTCCCACTAAGTGCTCCTGCCCCACCATATCATCAAAGCTCATGGGGCGTATCTTGTCGGCAAGCGGTTGTATCATGTCTATTTCCTTTCGGTAACAAAAGATTATATGCTGTTTTCCTTCTGTTTTTTCGCCGCACACACAGCGGCATCAAAAAGGTCCGTGTCCTCACAAAGATTTGCAAGCTTGAAGCGAAGATCGCCGTGCTGACGGACCTCCGCATCCACCGAGCCGAGAAAATCGCCGGGACCTCGCTCACCAAGGTCATATTCGGCTATTTTAAAGCCGTCATAGGTGGTGCGCATAACTTCAAGCCGCTCCCTTGCCGAGCTTTTGCCGCCAACATCCGAAACAAGCACGCAGTAAGACTTGGCGCGCCCCCGTCCCACTCTGCCGCGAAGCTGATGGAGCTGGGAGAGACCGAATCGCTCCGCATTTTCGATTATCATAAGCGTGGCATTTGGGACGTTGACTCCCACCTCAATAACAGTGGTCGATACCAGAACATCAATGCTTCCTGCCGAAAATTCCGACATTATCGCATCCTTTTCCGCCGGCTTCATTTTTCCGTGTACGCAGGCTATCCTCATTTCCGGAAGTGACTCCGAAAGCGTCTCTGCCCACACAGTTGCCGCCTTCGGCGGATTTTTCGGGCGCATGATCTCGTTTATATCGTAGCCGAAGTCAAACAGGCGTATATCCTCCTGGGACACCTCACCGGCTTCAAGCTCCTCCACCGCAGGGCAGACCACATAGGTCTGATGCCCCTCCGCTTTTTGCTTTCGTATAAACCCAATCAGTCGTTCCCGATAGCTCTCGTTAACAACAAAGGTCTCCACCCTCTGTCTGCCGGGCGGCATTTCATCAAGCACCGACATATCAAGCTCGCCATACAAAAACATGGCAAGCGTTCTCGGAATAGGCGTTGCGCTCATAGTAAGCTGATGGCAGGAATCGCCGCCGCCCTTCATAAGAAGTGCCTCACGCTGACCAACCCCAAAGCGGTGCTGCTCGTCGCATATCACAAGTCCGAGACGCGAAAATTTTACTCCGTCGCCAATAAGCGCGTGAGTGCCCACAAGCACACCAAGCTCGCCGGATTTAAGTGAGTCATGAAGCTCTCGTCTGGCAGCCCCCTTGGTACTGCCCGTAAGAAGTCCGCATTTTATACCGAGTCCGCCGAGAAGCTCCGACAACTCGTTGTAATGCTGCACCGCCAGAATCTCCGTCGGTGCCATCAGTGCACACTGATAGCCGTTTTTCACCGCAAGATATGCCGCCGCCGCGGCAACCGCGGTCTTGCCGCTTCCAACGTCACCGCACACGAGCCTGCGCATGGGAATGCCGGATGCCATATCCATGGCGATCTCGCCTATAGAGCGTATCTGTGCGCCCGTAAGGGGATAGGGGAATTTTTCGGCAAAAGCAGTTATATCCATGTCGGAAAGCTTCGGTGCTGTGGCATCCCTCTTTTTTACATCGCCTGCCCCGAGAGCAAAACGGTACAGCTCCTCAAATATAAGCCGTCTTTTTGCCCTCTCAAGGGATTTGAAATCCTTCGGTGCGTGTATACCTCGAAGAGCCGTTCCGATGCCGCAGAGATTATTCTCCTCACATATCTCAGCCCCGAGAATGTCGGGAATGTTGTCACCAAGTGCCGAAAGTGCCTCCGAAACAAGCTTTGCCAGAAGCTTCTGGTTAATTCCCGACGTCAGCGGATATACTGCCACAAGGGGCAGAAGCTCTCTGCCCTCGATTATAGGCTCAACCACAGGAGAGGACAGCATACATTTGCCGCCCTCCTTGGTGATCTTTCCGTAGAATCGGTATTCACCGCCCTTTACGACGGTATCTTTCATGTAAGGCTGATTAAAAAAGACGATCTCACAGCTTCCCGACTCATCAAATGCCCGAAGCTTGCCAAGCGTCATCCCACGCTTCAGCGCGGCATTTTTAACGTCGGTTGCCGCCGTGAGAATGAACGCCGCCGTCTCGCCGTTCTCGGCAGACGCAAGCGGCTTTACGTTTCCGCGAAATTCATAGGCTCTGGGGAAATGATACAGTAGATCGCCAACAGTGGATATACCAAGCCGCAGAAGTGCCTTGGCACGGGTCTCACCCACTCCGCGCATATACTGAATACTCGTGTCAAATGTTATCTGCATATCATCACTCCCCTGTATCTGCACAGAGCCGATTTTGTCTTACTTTCTTGCGGCGAAATATGTACCCACGTGCTTTCCGTCACAAATGTCGTAAAGCACCTCCGGATTTTTACCGTTTACTATAAGCATAGGGATTCCGGCTTCGGTAACAAGCTGTGCCGCCTTTATTTTTGTAATCATACCGCCCGTACCGCGGTCAGTGCCTGCACCGCCGGCGTAGGATATAACGGTGTCGTCTATAACGTCAACGCGGTCAATAAGCTTCGCCGAGGGATTCTTTCTCGGGTCGCTGTCAAAAAGACCGTCGATATCCGACATATTTATAAGAAGATCCGCCCCACATACAAGTGCCACATAGGCGGAAAGAGTATCGTTTCCGCCGAATTTAAGCTCCTCGACCGAAATAGGGTCGTTCTCATTTACAATGGGAACACATCCAAGCTTCAAAAGCTCGCGGAATGTGTTTCTTGCGTTTGTGCGGCGCACGTCGTTGTCGATTATGTCCTTTGTCATAAGCATCTGCCCAACGGTATGACCGTATGTGGCAAAAAACTGCTCATACACCTGCATAAGCTCCGCCTGACCTATGGCGGCAAGCGCCTGTTTTTCCTCGGTGCTTTCAGGACGGCGTCCGAGATTCAGTCTGGATATGCCTGCCGCAACCGCACCTGAGCTTACAAGCACCACTTCGTGACCGGCATTTTTAAAATCGGACAGAATCCGCACAAGCAGCTCCATTCTGCGAAGATCAAGATTCCCCGTCTGATGAGTCAGGGTGTTTGAGCCTATCTTCACAACAATTCGGGAGCTTTTATCAAGAATACTCATTTCTACTTCTCCGGAAATTACTTATTCAAAGCAGTTAAGAAGACCGTTAAATGCCGCCTCATCGGAATAGGTGAAATACACCTCGCAGATGCGGTCGCCCAGCATTGCACGGTATACGCACTGGTATATTGCCGTGTCGTTCATGCTGACAGTGTACAGCGAGCCGCCAAATTCTCTGCCGCCAAACGCGCGGTTGTCAAGCTCCTCATAGCTGACAGCAAGTCCGTTCGCTTCATACTGCTCCTTGATGCTCTCAAGCTGAGCGGCAAGATAATCCTCGAAGCTCATGCCGTCGGGAGCGGATATGGTTCTCACAAGCACCGTGTCGTAATTGGTGTTATCGGTTGCCATCATCTCATATACAGCACCGTCACCCATGGCTTCGATCTCAGCAAGCTCCGCCTCGTCAGACATGGTAATATTTTCGGAGGGGGTAAACTTAATACCGCTCCATGTGCTTTCATAGCCGGAAGCGTCTGCCACGCCCTCGGTGTATTCGGTGACATCTGTGTAAACCGCGCTTTCGTTCTTAACGCCGCAAGCGGTGCTAAGAGATGCGGAGAGGATAAGGGCTGTCAAAATAAGAGCTGTTTTTTTCATTGGTATATCTCCTTTGGAATTTTTTTAAAAATTTTCGCAAATAGTCTTTGCAAATCGCGTGTTTTATATTATAATATAATGTAGGTACAACCTAATGTCTATATTATACCTTGTATTTAGATAAATTGCAAGGGGTTACATACAAAATATATCAACTAAAACCGGAAAGTGAACACTTATGTATAAAAACGTACACATTCCTGAACTTTTAGCACCTGCCGGCTCCCCCGAAGCCCTCGATGCCGCCATTGTAGGCGGTGCCGATGCCGTATATTTCGGCGGAGCGGCATTCAACGCCCGTATAAACGCAAAGAATTTCTCAGGCGACGCACTTCGTGATGCTATTGGAAAATGCCGCCTTTACGGCGTAAAAACAAATATCACACTTAATACCTTGGTGCACGACCGTGAAATGTACGACGTTTTAAAGTATGTTGAGGAGCTGTACACTTTAGGGGCAGATGCACTTATCGTGGCAGACCTTGGGGCGGCGCGGCTCATACACAAATACTTCCCCGACCTTGAGCTTCACGCAAGCACTCAGGCAATGGGACACAATACCGATGCCGCAAGAATATTTGCAGATATGGGATTTTCAAGAATGGTGGCGGCACGGGAGCTGTCATTTTCCGACCTTGCCGCCCTTTGCAAAAGCTCCCCTATTGAAACAGAGCTGTTTATACACGGAGCTATCTGCGTTTCCCAGTCGGGAGGATGCCTTGCAAGCTCCCTTATCGGGGGCAGAAGCGGAAACCGCGGTGAGTGTGCCCAGCCTTGCAGACTCCCCTACAGATGCGACAAAAAGAACTGCCCCGACACATATGCCCTCAGCCTTAAGGATATGTGCCTTGCATCCCACATTACGGACATACTCTCCCTCGGTGCGGCATCCCTGAAAATAGAGGGACGCATGAAATCCCCCGAATACGTTTTTGGCGTTACAAGTATATACAGAAAGCTTCTTGACGAGAGAAGAAACGCTTCAACGGAGGAGATTTCAAGGCTTAAGGCTCTCTTTTCAAGAAGCGGCTTTACCGACGGATATTTCACAGGTAAAACAAATAAGAATATGCTCGGCGTGCGCACAGATTCGGACAAGTCCGACACCGCCGCCCTGACAGGCACAAAAGCCGCAGACTACAAAGACCTTATCAAAGACCGCCGCCGTCCCGTAAATATGCATTTTGTGGCGGAATCAGGCAAGCCTGTCCGCCTTACCGCAGAGCTTGGGGAAATTTCCGTCACCGTAGAGGGCGAGATTCCAACACAGGCAATAAATCAACCGCTCACATACGAGTCGGTAATGAAAAACCTTGAAAAGCTTGGAAACACCCCGTTCATCATGGGAAGCGGCAGTATAAAGCTTGACGACGGACTTATTCTGCCCCTGTCTGCCATAAACGCACTTCGCCGCGAGGCTGTGGATGCCATATCGGCGCGGCTTATGCCCACAAGAGATGCAAAGCTTCCCCACAAGCTTTACGAGCCGCAGAAGCAGCCTCTCACCAAGACAAAGACAGCGCGGTTTCTTTCATACGATGATATCCCCGAAAACGCAGCGGAGTTTGACACGGTATATATCCCGATTGAAAAATTCGCCCCTCACATGACAGATCATGTCAACGGCGTTATAATTCCGCCCGTAATATTTGATTCGGAGGCGCAGGAGATACGGGATATGTTGAGTGCGGCATACGATGCCGGAATCCGCCTGGCACTTGTATCAAATATAGGTCACATCAGTATGGCAAAGGAAGCCGGTATGACCGTGCAGGGAGATTTCAGACTGAACATCTTCAACAGATACACCGCCGAGGCACTGGCAGAGCTTGGATTTGCCGATCTCATGGCATCCCCTGAGCTTACACTGCCCCAAATTCGCGATCTCGGACTTGCTCCCGTAGTATACGGCAGGATTCCTCTTATGACGCTTGAAAAATGTGCGATACGCGACCTCTATTCCTGCGAAGAATGTCAAAAGCGGAAGCTTCTCACCATACGCGACCGCAAGGGCACGGATTTCCCCATTACACGCGCATGGAAGCACCGCAACATCATGTACAACAGCGTTCCCCTGTACATGGAGGACAAAAAGGACGAGCTTTGCCGTTACCGCATCGTCGGTGGACATTATATATTCACAGACGAGTCCCGTGAATATGCGGCGGCACTGATTTCAGGTGGTGCCCTACCGCCCAAAAACGGAAAAATAAGGAGAATTGCAAAATGAATAATATAAAGGTAAAAATCAAGCTCCTGCGAGAGGGCGTATCCGTTCCGGAATACGCAACTCCGGGGTCTGCGGCGGTGGACCTTCGGTCCGCGGCAGACGAGGACATTACAATTGAGCCGGGCAAACGTGCGCTCATTCCCACAGGCATAGCTATAGCACCCGAAACCGACGGTGTGGTGGCAATACTTGCCGCACGGAGCGGACTTTCGGTAAAGCACGGCATCACCGCCTCAAACGGCATCGGCGTCATTGACAGCGATTACAGGGGAGAAATATCAGTCTCCCTGTCAAATGTATCGGATACTCCCTACACCATTGCTCGCGGTGAGCGCATAGCACAGCTTATGTTCGTTCCCGTCATGCACGCCGCGTTTATAGAAGCCGATGAGCTTGACGAGACATCGCGCGGCACCGGCGGTTTCGGCTCAACAGGCAAAAACTGATTTCATCAAAAAGTATAACCAAAGGAGATATATCATGGCAAAAAGCAAGCTTTACAATACATTCCTTGTGCTTGTGGGAATTGTGGTGGGCACATTTGCAGGCAATCTGTGCCGCAGTATTCCCGCGGTGTCGTGGATGGCATTCGGCATCGACTTCGGCATGAATTCACCCTTGACACTTGATCTTGGCATAATACAGCTCACATTCGCAATAAGCATAAATCTGACTCTTGCTGTGGTGCTGTTTATCATACTCTCACTCATTATAGGGAGGGCACTTGCAAAATGACTCCAAAGTTCATTTTAGCCTCAAACTCCCCTCGCCGCCGTGAGATACTTGCCATGCTGGGCATGGATTTTGAGGTGATCGTATCGGACTGTGACGAAAATATCGGTGTCGAAATGCCGCCGGATGCGCTTGTGTGTGAGCTTGCCGGGCGTAAAGCTGAGGCTGTTGCAAATAAGCTTCATATTGAGGGAGATTACATCGTGCTTGGCTCAGACACCGTGGTATTTGACGGAGTTCGGGTGCTGGGCAAGCCTAAAGATGCGAACGATGCATATAATACGCTTATGTCCCTGTCTGACCGCGAGCATTCGGTATTCACCGGCATTGCGCTTACAGGAAGAATCGGCGGACAAAAAATCGCAGTATGCGAAGCGGAGGAAACCAAGGTGGTATTTGCAAAGCTTGGAGAAGGCGAGGTACGATACTACGTGGACACCGGCGAGCCCATGGACAAAGCCGGCTCATACGGCATCCAAGGCTTCGGCGGAATCTTCGTTTCGGAGCTTCACGGCGATTACTACAACGTTGTGGGACTGCCAATCTCCCTTATGCGAAAAATGCTGGCACGTGATTTCGGACTCCACGCCGATGACTATATCGGAAAGGTAAGTGAATAATATGTCGGTATATCTGGGAGTTGATTTCGGAACAAGGGCGGTAAGGATATTCCACCGCGAAAAGGGTATCGTTCTGCGCGAGCCGAACGTTGCCGCAGTTGATACAAAGGGCAACGTAGTGGCGGTTGGCACAGAGGCGCTTCTTATCAGTGCACGCGCCCCCGGCACGGTTACTGTACGCCGTCCCATGAGCGGCGGAAGTATAACGGATTTCAATTTAGCGGCGGAGATTCTTGACCGTTTTCTTGAAATTGCCGCACCGCGCACAAAAAAGCATATTATAGCATCCGCCAGATACGGTCTTGGCACTGCAAGCCGAGAGCTTTTAAAAAGAGCTCTGTCAGATTGCCGCACAGGTCATGTGTCTATTGTGGATTCTTCCCTCGCGTCTCTTCTCGGAAGCGGATTTACACCTGAGCCGGATGAAGCGGAGGCACTGAGCGGCACTGTTATATGCGATATCGGTGCCGGAAGCATCGAAGCTTCGTATATACGCTCAGGAGAGCTTATGCGCACCGAAACGCTGATCGGTGCAGGAGATGCGGCGGATAACGGCATAATGTCGCATCTTCGCAGAAATTACGGTCTTGCCGTAACTCAAAGCTCCGCCAGAGAAGCAAAGCACAGGCTTTCTCTAAGCGAAGCAACCGAGGATGCCGTATTTACGGGTATTGACGGCTCAACCGGTATGCCGAAGCGTGTACAAATATCCTCGGATGTTCTGCTTGAATGCTGTAATTCACAAATCGGCGGTGTTGTGAATACCCTCTCAAAGCTTATGGAAAATCTGCCTTATCGCGGCGAGACCCCTTCAAGCGTAGACCGTATAATACTTGTGGGAGGCGGCGCGGCACTCCCCGGCATCGGCGAGTATACAGGCGGCAAGTTGAATCTTGCCGTAACCACCGCAGACGATCCTGCCAACTGCACCGTAAAGGGGCTTGGCGAGATGATCTCGAAACTCTAAACAATCACGCTCTTCTAACGGATGGGTTAAAAATATAATTTTCAAACGCTTTTATGTGTGATTTTTTATACTAAAGTAAAAAAATTTGAAATATCATAGAAAACACTTTCATTTCGCATTTTTATAAGTTAAAATATATGTAAAGCTATTACTCGAAAGGAGATATACTATGAAATTACCTTTTAACATTGATCTTTCCGGAAAGACCGCGCTTGTTACAGGCGGCGGCGGAGTGCTTTGCTCCGAGTTCGCTAAGGCTCTTGCTGCCTGCGGCGCTAAGGTTGCCGTATGCGACCTCAGAGAGGAAGCTGCACAGGCGATCGTTGACGCTATCACAGCGGATGGCGGCACTGCAATGGCAGTTGCGGCAAACGTGCTCGACAAGGCAAGCCTTGAAGCTGCACGCGAAAAAATTCTCGCAAAATTCGGCACAGTTGATATTCTTCTCAACGGTGCAGGCGGAAACAACCCCAAGGGAACTACCACAAAGGAATACCTTTTCCCCGAAGATCTTGAGGGCACTGCCGAGGATGTAAAGACATTCTTCGACCTTGATCCCGACGGCATCGGCTTCGTATTCAACTTAAACTTCCTCGGAACTCTGCTTCCCACCCAGGTATTTGCAAAGGACATGGCTAAGAAGGGCGACACCGTTATTCTTAACGTTTCTTCCATGAATGCATTCTCCCCTCTCACCAAGATTCCGGCATACTCCGGCGCAAAGGCAGCTGTTTCCAACTTCACACAGTGGCTTGCAGTTCACTTCTCCAAGGTTGGAATCCGCGTAAATGCTATCGCTCCCGGCTTCTTCTGTACCAATCAGAATCACGCACTTCTCTTCAATCCGGACGGTTCTCTTACCGCCCGTTCCGAGAAAATACTTAATCACACTCCCATGGGTCGCTTCGGCGAGACCGACGATCTCATCGGCACACTTCTCTGGCTTGTTGACAACAAGGCTTCCGGCTTTGTCAACGGCGTTGTAGTTCCCGTCGACGGCGGATTTGCCGCTTATTCGGGCGTATAATTACACACCTTTCCCCCGATACCAAAACGTATCGGGGGTATTTTTCTGCGCCGTGGCGCAAAGAAAATGTAAAATTTACACACTGTTTTCACACATATGCTTGCTTTGCTTGTTTTCCTGTAGTATAATGGACTATAATAACCGACAATATCGCCGAAAGGTAACTTTAATATATGGTCTTTTCAAGTCTTGAATTTTTGCTTCTTTATCTGACCGCCACTCTGCTTGTTTACTTTATCGTTCCTCTTAAAGCACGCAATGCGGTCCTGCTCCTTTTCAGCCTGATCTTCTACGGCTGGGGCGAGCCTGTATATGTGTTCCTCATGATGTTCACCATCACGGCGGACTACATTTTCGGTCTGCTCGTCGAAAAGGGACTTGCCGCAGGAAACAAAAAGCGTGCAAAACAGTGGCTTTGCGCCGCGGTTGTGTTTAATCTCGCCATTCTCGGCTTTTTCAAGTATTACGACTTCTTTATAACAAATCTAAGGCTTATTCCCGGACTCTCGAAGCTTCCCCTTCTCGGTCTGGAGCTTCCTATCGGAATATCGTTCTACACATTCCAGGCACTCTCATACGTTATCGACGTTTACCGCCTCGACACCCGCGCACAGAAAAATATAGCCGCATTCGGCGCATATGTGACCCTTTATCCTCAGCTTATTGCCGGTCCTATAGTCCGCTACAAGGATGTTGACGACCAGCTTACCGAGAGAACTCACAGCATCTCTCTTTTTGCTGAGGGAACACGCACTTTTATTGCCGGTATGTGCAAAAAGGTGCTTCTTGCCAACACAGCCGGACAGCTCTTCGAATATTTCCGGGATTTTCCCACCGATGAGCGCACCGTTATGGGCGCGTGGATCGGTATGATATGCTATTCCTTCCAGATTTACTTCGATTTTTCGGGATACTCGGATATGGCGATCGGTCTTGGCAAAATGATCGGCTTTAGGTTTCTCGAAAACTTCAACTACCCCTATATTTCAAAAAGCATCACCGAATTTTGGCGCAGATGGCATATTTCCCTTGGAACATGGTTCAGGGAATATGTGTACATTCCCCTTGGCGGAAATCGCTGTTCCAAGCTTGTAAACATACGCAACATCCTTGTTGTTTGGTTTCTTACTGGCTTCTGGCACGGTGCAAGCTGGAACTACATTCTCTGGGGACTTTACTATTTCGTTCTGCTCATGGCAGAAAAGCTGTTCCTCTTGAAGCTTCTCGAAAAAGCACCTGCCGTCATATCGCACATCTATACTCTGTTCTTCGTCCTTTTCGGATGGCTTCTGTTCGTGTTTGAGGACCTCGGTGCAGGTGCGGTATATCTCGGAAATATGTTCGGTATTGGCACCGCAGGCTTCGTGTGTCAGCTTGATATATACAACCTTGTACGAAATCTTGCATTCTTTGCGGTGCTTGTCATCGCATCCACCCCTCTGCCGAAGAAGCTTTACTATACACTTACGGAAAAATATTCGCTTTGTCGGGGCATTGCCGCGTGCGGCGGCATCGCGGCGGTGCTTGTATGCCTCGCTTATCTTGTGGATTCCTCGTATAATCCATTCCTTTATTTCAGATTTTAACGAAAACCCCGTTTTGCATATTAAGAAAGGTCAACAAGGATGAAAGAACAGAAAAATCATCGCATATGGGACATTGTGACGGCCCTTGGTCTGCTGATTATCATATACGGCTTCTCCGCCGCCATGCTGATACTCCCCGACAAGGAATATTCCGAGGAGGAGAACCGCTATCTTCAGACCGCGCCCAAATTTACCGTATCATCGCTGACAGACGGCAAATTCACCGCCGATGCGGCACGGTACTGCACCGATCAGATGCCACTTCGCAACACCTTTGTGGGACTGAAAGCCGCCATTGAGACGTCCGTTGGCAAGGCGGAGAACAATTCGGTACTTCTTGGGACAGATGGATATATTATTGCCAAAGATGACACGCCGGACTTTGCTTTTGCAGAAAAAAATCTTAACGCCATCGAGATTTTTACCAAAAAGCTGGACATCCCACTTCATTTAGCAGTGGCAGGACGCTCCCAGGACGTTCTTATAAATTACACCCCTGCTCTTTACCCTGCTCTTGATATTTCCGACACCACCTTCGGACGTGTTTTTGAAAATCACGGCGGCATTCCGCAAATCCACCTGCTGACTCCTCTCCGAGTGCGTGCCGCAATGGGTGAATATGTATATTACCGCACCGATCACCACTGGACAACCCTTGGTGCATATTACGCATACGCCGAGATAATGGAGTCGTACGGTATGGCCCCCCACCCCCTTGAATTTTTCACACGCGAGGTCGTTTCGGAAGAATTCTACGGAACCACATGGTCAAAGGCGGGCATGAAGTGGGTATCACCCGACGTCATGGAGTTTTTCCGCTACAGTGGCGACGAATCGCTTGTATGCGAGATAGTTGGCAGCAAGACTTTCTTCGGAATGTATGACCGCTCATATCTTGACAAAAAAGACAAGTACAGCGCATTTATCGGCGGAAATAATGCCCGTGTTCGGATATATCCGTCGGAGTCAAGCTCTCTTTCGGGCGAGCGCGAAACCCTGCTTCTCATAAAGGACAGCTTCGGTCATTCCGCCGCTCCTTTCCTTGCCGCTCATTTTGATCTTGAAATAATAGACCTTCGCTATTACAAGCCTCTTGTAGGAAATCCCTCGGTACTCGATCTCGCAGAGGAAATCGGTGCTGACCGCGTTCTGATTCTCTACAACATGGACAGCCTGCTCACCTCGGACAATCTTGCATCTCTTACGCTTGGGGTGGAGTGAAAAGGAGTACGGCGACGCATATAGGAGTTACGGTCGCTTTTTTTGAGCACATCGCTTGCGATGTGCTCAAAGCATCCGCAAAAAAACTTTATACAAGGGAATTTTTTAAAAGCCAACACGACTGCTAATCGTTTGGGCGCACTACTCGCGCCGCCTGCATGGCCCCGCACCATTGCGGCGGCTTGGGTTGCGGTAATTGTTTGTGTTGTGGGGTGCGACCGCTTTGCGGCGCACGGCTACGGCGACTTGTATGACGTTAAGGCATTCCT